>Ga0209166_10000066_pt1 | contig 141571 bp, 131 predicted proteins | sample Coa_R1_3_FD_187151 | JGI IMG/M metagenome (GOLD analysis project Ga0209166, IMG submission 187151) | Surface soil microbial communities from Centralia Pennsylvania, which are recovering from an underground coalmine fire - Coalmine... | ecosystem: Environmental > Terrestrial > Soil >... | reverse complement strand
GCCCCACGATAAATTAAGGACTGTGGGTTGGGTTGTGGGTTGGAGTTTTCGGTGTCACGTCCGATAACTCCTTTAGAAAGAATGGCGGGGACGACGAGACTCGAACTCGCGACCTCTGCCGTGACAGTCCAGCGTCCAGAGGTAACTAGTTGTAATTTCACGGCGCCGATCGCCACCCTTGGCGCTCTACGGAATCCTCGGGAATCCTTATTGCACCCTAATTGCACCCAGATTCGATTGCAGCAGGACCGCCATGCTTGAGAGCGTCTGCCTGCCAATCGCGGTCGGATCAAGGGCGAGAAGCGAGCGCATCCAGCACGGCTTGCGGCCGGATTGGCAGATGACGCACGCGCGCACCCGTCCCGGCAAAGATTGCGTTTGCAATCGCGGGCGCGACCGGCGTCGTCGCCGGCTCGCCAAGCCCGACCGGTGTCTCCGTGCTCGGAAGAAATTCAACTTCGATTTCCGGTACGTCTCCCATGCGCAGCACCCTGTAGCTGTCGAGATTCGTATCTTTCGGCTGCCCTTTGACGAATTCCGTTCCTTCATGGAGGGCCAAACTCAATCCCCACAACGCGGCACCTTCCACTTGGGCTTCGGCACTGTCAGGATGAATGACCGTTCCACAGTCGATGACAAGGGTCAGCTTCTCCACCGTGACGTAACCGTTCGTCCGGTTGACGCGCACGCGCGCGGCACAGGCGACCCATGTCGGCATCCCGCGTTCCTGCCCGAAGGTCGAGGCTATTCCGAGACCGGCGTCCTTCGGCATCGTGCTACCCCACCCTGCCTTTTGCGCGCAGCGGGAGAGCACTGCCGCTTGCCGGTGCGCGCCGCCCACTGAATTAGGCGCCGAGCCGGCGTTACGGCCGGTGCCATCGAGTAAGCCCAGCCGAAACCTAACCGGATCGACACCGGCGTCGTGAGCCGCCTCATCCATAAAGCTCTCGACAGCCCAGTTGGTCCAACCCGCGCTGACGGATCGCAGAAAACCGGGCCGAAAGGTGCGATCAGCCAAATCATTTTGTAGCGCGCGAACGCGCTGCGCGCCCACCGTGTACCAATGGTCGGCGCCCTGAATCGAGAATGGGTCGTACAAATTGCCTTTGGCGTCCTTGGATAGTAAAGCAGGAGCCATGGTTGCCGTCGGCCAACCGGCTGCCGCATGGTGATCCATAGCCGCAATGCGGTTGTCGTCTCCCCACGCCAAACGCACGACCTGGGTGGTGGCGGATCGCGGGCAGTCGAAGCGCATGTCGTCGGCTCGCGTGCAGACCATCTTGACCGGCCTTCCGACCGCCTTGGCGGCAAGGGCGGCCGCGACGGCATAATCACAGTCAAGGCGGCGACCGAATGCTCCACCAAGTAAATAGCTGCGCATCACGATTTTGTCCTGGCTGCGGCCTAGCGCTTTTGCCAACAGTGGCAGAGCCGCCGATTGCCATTGATTCCCCGTGTGGATTTCAAAGATGCCGTTCCGTTCGAAAGCAAGCGCGTTAATTGGCTCCAGCGCGAAATGCATGGCGGTGGCGGTCGTGTACGTCCGCTCGATGTTCCGCTTTGCCGATGCAAACACCGCGTCGACGGCCGGGTCGTCGACGAGCAAAGCGCCTCCCTTCGGATCGGCGATGAGTTGGGCGGCGCGTTGCTGGAGATCTCGCTCAGAGACATTTGCCGACGAGCCTGACTGCCATTTCACCTTCACAAGGTCGGCTGCTCGATTGGCAGTGGTGAAGGTGTCAGCGTAGACCATCACCCAACCAGGAGCTGTACCCGATGGATCATCAAGAGCTAGGCTTTTGATATAACCGGGCATGCGTCTGGCTGCCGAATCGTCAATCGAGATCACCTTGGAGTCGTAACGGGTCGGTGGAACCTTCGGACGGGTGTAGATCATTCCGTCGACTGCTGCATCGATTCCGTAACGGCCGCTGCCGTTCACCTTAGATGGAACATCGAGGGCTTGCCCAGCTTTGCCGATGAAACGCCGTTCCGCGGGCGTTTTGATCGGAATCTTCTCTAGCTCCTCGTTCGTGTACCGACGCCGGAGGTCCCCGCGTGCAACGATGTCGCCATAAGAGATTGATCTGTTTCCGGTATGAACCGCGCCGTTGCGCGCCGCGCAAATTTTGGGACTGGCGCCGAGTAGTTTTGCTCCTTCCTCAATGAGCGCGATCCGTCCCGCAGCACCCGACCGGCTTAGCACCGGGAAACTCTGCCACACCGACCAACTCCCACCCGTCATCATCAATCCCCACTTGGGATCGCTATCAACAATATCGATTTTCACCTTGCTCCAGTCGGCTTCCAACTCATCCGCTACGATGCGGGCGAGGGATGTGCCGACGTGCTGGCCCATTTCCGCGCGGATAATGTTGACAGTGACCAGGCCGTTTGTATCGATGCCATACCAAATCGTCGGTTCAAACAATTCGTTTGGGCTGAGCGGTGCTTTGGCCTCTTTCGCCAAAAACTCTGCGGTGGCACAGCCGGACCGCGCATACCCCAGCATGACGCCTGCGCCGATCATCGTGATCAGGAAGCCACGGCGCGATGGGTCGTAAGGTGCCCTGAATCCATGAGGAGACAAGCCGCTATTCATGGGCTCCTCCTCGCATCTGCGCCGCTGCCAGTTTAATTGCCTTGCGGATTCGAACGTAGGTCATGCAGCGGCAAACACTGCCCGCCATCACCGCGTCAATGTCGCGGTCACTGGGATTGGGAAAATCTTTCAGCAGCGTGGCTGCCTGCATGATCTGTCCCGGCTGGCAATAGCCGCACTGGGGAACCTGCAGCTGGAGCCACGCGGTTTGCAGCGGATGCTTGCCCTGCGGATCAAGGCCTTCGATCGTGGTGACCTTTGCCCCGGCGACCGCCACAATCGGGGTAATGCAGGATCGCGTTGCGCGTCCTTCCACATGCACCGTGCAAGCACCACAAAAACCGATTCCACAACCGAATTTCGTTCCAGTGAGACCAAGCTCGTCGCGGATTACCCAGAGCAACGGCGTGTCGTCCGGACTATGCGCCGAAACGGTGCGGCCGTTGAGATCGAATGTAGTCATGAGCGTCTGACTCCTCTCGCTTGCTGTCAGTGGTATGCCGGCCCCGCCCGTCGGACGGCAGCCACCTCTTTCTCCAGATCGTTCCAAGGCGGCAATTTCGTGCGTGTGCGACGCAGATAGGCCGCAAGGCGGGCGATCTCGGCGTCGGTCAGTGACGAGCCGTACGCGGGCATCACCAGTCCCGCCGCACCCTCCGTGTTGTTGTCGGTCTCCGTGGTGCTGACACCGTCCAGCACCACCTGAATGAAATTAGTGGGTTCATCTAGTGCGAGCGAGCTGTTAAGCGCCAGTTCCGGACGAGCAGCAAGCGGAGTTGGCGCACGATTGTAGTGGCACGATATACAGGCGGAGGCGTATAGGTCAGCGTCGGGATCGTTCGCTTGACCACTGCCAAGATAGGAACTCGCGAGCGCCTCTTGTGTTTTCGCCTCGAGATCGTTTGCACGAGCGCTGGCGTGGTCCATCTCACTGAAGTAGAGAGCGATGGCGCGAATATCGGAGTCCGGCACGACCGGAAGCGCGAGGGCATCGCGAATCACCAGAGCCATGGTGCTACCCGTAGCCCCGTGCAGCGGTGTGACACCCTTGCGCAGGTAGGTGAACAACTCTTCTTGCGTCCATGGAATAGGCGACGGGTTGGTGTCGGTGAGCGCGGGCGCGATCCAGCCCTCGACTAACGAGCCTGCATAGGCGTGTCTGCTCTCCTCGGCGCCGAGGACGTTGCGCGGAGTATGACAGCCTGCACAATCGCTGAGCGCGTTAGCCAGATAGGCTCCGCGATTCCATTCGGCGCTCTTGGAGGAAACGGGTTGGAACCTCCCGGTCCTGAAAAACAAAATCTTCCACCCCTCATAAAGGGGGCGTATTTTGAGCGGCCACGGAATCGTGTTGGCTGGCGTGGTGCTGCTCACCGGCGCCCGCGTCATCAGATACGCATACAGCGCGTTGATGTCATCATCCGATAATTTTGTAAACGCGTAGTAGGGGAACGCGGGCGAAAGATGGGAACCATCGCGTGCAACGCCCTCTCGCATGGCACGGGTGAAAGCTTCGAGTGACCATGCCCCTGTGCCGGTTTGCGGGTCGGGACTAATATTGTCGCCATAAATGATTCCAAACGGGGTGTGTAGCGCGTATCCACCACCAAACGGCTGTCCGCCTGGCTGCGTGTGACACGCCGCGCAATGTCCAGCCGCAGAGAGAGCCTCTCCCTTCGCGACCAAATCGGCAGGAAAGCTTCCTGGGTCCGGGCGAGTAATGGGAGCTATTGAGGGGCGCCATGCCAAGGCGAAGAAACCCAGTCCCGCGAAGAACACGGCAAGGAGAACCCCGATCAAGAGGCGGCGAGTCTTCGGACTCTTCTTGGTGCCGGAAGTTCTTTCGGAACTCGATTTCATTTCATTTCACCGTTTCGGTTATCTTCTTGGAATCGGCGTGAAGTGACCTCGTCTCGGTTTTCCTTCGTCTCAGCATTGCAAGCGATTAGCCCGCCCGGCTGCGTACGTTCTAGTGTGGGTTCTCCTGCACTCATAACGTCTTCCTTTTCCAGACTTCCGGGACCGTTTGTGACGCCATGCTCGGTCGACAGGTCGCGGGTTAGGTCATGAACGCTGGTCATTGAATTCGCTCCTGTTTTTCGGGGGTTATGACGGATTCAGATCGACTTCACCTCGACGTACACTGATTTCACGACTTTGGAACCGGGATTTGTGCTCCAGCAGCGGATTGGGGGCCCCGCGGTCCGTAATCGAGATTCGCAGATGCGTGCCCACCTCGGATTAAGCCAAGTGGTGCATCGTCCGGTTTCGTCAACAACTCTACGAAGATGAAGGAATCATCAACTGCCCTGAGAACTTCGGACAACTCCTTAGATGTGGCAACGACATGTGACGCCACTTCGCGGCGGCTAAACACTCGTGGAAGGTCCGCATAGTGCCAGTTTGCGACATCATTGTACTTGGCATGCAAACCCAGGATGGTGCGCTCGATCGTGTAGCCGCCATTGTTAATCAGGAAGATTAGCGGCTTCAGGTCGTGACGCAAAATCGTAGAAAGTTCTTGTGCTGTCAGTTGAAACGAGCCATCACCTATCAGCAGAATATGCCGTCGCTCCGGTGCGGCCTTCAATGTACCGAGAAGAGCTCCCAGGGTGTACCCGATGGAACCCCAAATCGCCTGAGTTATGAACGTGCACCCTTCTGGAAGGACCAGTTTGGTTCCGCCAGAGCTTGAGGTGCCATCCTCTGCGATAATCACGTCTCCGGGACGGACAAAATTCTGAAGCGCTCCCCAGAACTCCGCTTGTGTCAGGGGCGTGTCAGAGGTCTCGAGTGCGGTACTGTTCGCGACAGTGCGGTGCCTGGTGGGTTCGGTCTGACGCACTGGAACCGAGTCGATCACCCGACGTAACACAGCGCGAAGGGTAATTCCCTCGTAATATTCATTGGAAACGTCAGCCGAATACCCCTCAAGTCGAATCACGCTATCAGGTAGGCGGTCTGTGAAAAAATCGGAGGTGCTATCGACGCGACGATGACCGATTGCAATAAGACAATCGCTCCCCTCAACCAAATCTCTCAGTTGCTGGCTGCTGGCACTACCGAAGTAGATGCCGGCGAAAAGGGGAGATTGTTCTGAGAACGTCCCCTTTGAGCTGCTCATCGTTGCCACGGGCACTTGGAGCTTTTCAGTGAGCTCATTCACTTCCTGCAGGACACCAAACCTCTCAGCATCCATGTCAATGAGCACAGCGGGACGCCGAGCATTCGATAGACGACCAGCGATGTGGCGAGCACAAGACGCGAGGCGCTCTTCGTCGCTTTCAGGTTCCCGCAACACAAGAGGGTCGTCTGGAACCTGAATTTCGAGATAGGCGATGTCGGAAGGCAGTTCTAGGTAAACCGGACGCTTCAATCTCCATGCAGTGCGAATGAGACGATCTACTTCTTCAGCCGCATTTTGCGGCGTTAGCTGCGCCTGCGCCGCCGTCACTTGCCGGTACGCTCGCAGGAATACATCCTGGCTACCATCTGCCAAGGTATGATGCATCATTGTTCGCCGAGAGATCGACCGCAGGGGGAGGGAGCCACAGATACAGACGATCGGAAGATGTTCAGAATATGATCCGGCAATCCCGTTGATGGCACTGAGGGCTCCTACGCCGTTCGTAACAACAAGAGCGGCCGGCCCGTTGAGACGCGCGTATCCATCTGCCGCGTAAGACGCATTGAGTTCGTTGCAGTTTCCGACCCACTCCGGTCGTCCGCGATTCTCGAGTTGCTGAACAAACTCAAGATTGAAATCACCGGGCACACCGAAGATGTGTCGAATCCCGACCTCTTCCAGTCTCCGCAACAAGAAATTACCGATTGTCTCTTTCATCGTTTTCGCTCCCCCTCGTCTCGACATGCAAATTTCCTATCCGGGCAACTGCCCGCTAACACCTCGCCAGCACGATGGCCAGGCTGGGAGCGCCAATGATCTCAAGGTTCTTCTTCATGGGTTCACGCCTGCTTCAAACCGCTCCGTGCCCCACCATAGGACGGCGCTTTTGTGGAAAGCGCATGGTCCACGGAAAAGGCTCCTGCTCCTCGGATCATGAGGAAGGCCGCGATCGCCAGCGCCAGCAGATGAAATTCGAACCCCTCTCCTTTCTGAGTTCCATTCCAATTCATGAAAAATCCAAAATCGTGATGCACCGTCGCGATGGCAACGACCATGTTCGTTGCAATCCCAAAAACAGCGATTCGTGTCAGGAAACCAATGATCAGACCCATCGCCCCGAAAAATTCGGCGCAGATCGCCAGGAAGGCTAACGGGGCCGGAATGTGCATGGTCCCGGTAAAGAATCCCATCGTGCCGGCAAATCCAAAGCCGCCGAACCATCCCAGCATCTTCTGTGCTCCATGTGCGAAAAAGACGACTCCCAAGACGAGTCTCAAAATCGTTGTGGCAATGCTGTCGTCAGTCGAAATGATTGTGCGGATCATTTTCTTCCTCCCAGCGTGCCTTGCATCGCGACCGCTCTGTCCAGTAACGCGGCAGCTAGTAGGTACACTATGCTCAGATAAGGCGCAGTCTGTGGCTGCCAACTCCTCAACTTCGCCATGTGGACTCCTTCTGTTGCTCGAAGTTCTACTGCTTTCCGAGAGCGGCTTCACCGACTTCGGTCTCAAAGCCGGCAGATTGAGCACCGGCGATGGAGCAGGCTTCATCGTTGTCGGGAAGATCTCCGCTCATTCCGATCGAACCCACCACTTTCCCCTCTTTCAGTATCAAGACACCACCAGCGACCGGCGCAATGCGACCAGCTGAAATGGTATTAAGGGACGCCCAGAATGTGGGAGTATCCATCGCCCGCTTTGCCATCGCTCGCCCCCCGATCCCCATCCCGATAGGACCCCAGGCCTTGGCGAATGCGATATCTGGTCTTAGTACGCCGCTTCCGTCTTCGCGTTTCATCACAATGGCAGCGCCACCGGCGTCGACCACCGCAACGGTCATCGGGCTGCACTTTAGCTCACGAGCTTTCCCTAACGCGCCTTGCACGATGGCGTCCGCCTCTTGCAACGTCAGTCCACACATAAGCCTTCCTCCTAATCGCGATCTTGAAAGGCGGCCAAAGCTGCGATGCACAGTTCGACTGCCGAAATTCAACGGCATCGAGACCGATTAAGAACATTCGAACTCCGACATGGGTTACCCGTAATCTGTCTCAAACCAACTCAGTTGATTAGATTACTGGGTTACTTTCCCTGCCTTTGTTCTTGATACTGTCTCGTGCAATGCTATTCGCCAGGCCACGGATCTGCAGATAGGGAACAATGGCCAGGACAATAGCCACGGTCAGTGCCTCTCCCGGATAAAACCATCGAAAAACAATGAACTGGTAGACCCCGTCAATAACAATTGCGAAGGCGAAAACGAAACCCACCGACTTCCATCCGTCCTTGAGCAGTTGCCGTCTTTCAGTTGAATGGGTGAAGAGGCTCCAAAAATAAAGCGGCCGGCTGGCCTTGGCATCTTTCAACCCGTCACGGATTGCAAGGATGAGAGCTACGCTCGGCTGCAGGATGAGTCGAAACGTTATCGGCCCGCCCACCCGGCCAATGAGGTCCTCCCAAAAACTGCGATGCGTGAGCAACCCTTCCACGGTCTTCAACCTCCTCGGTTCTCGGGTATCGTGAATTCATTCGGCGGCCTTGGTCCATACAAAGGGCTTCGCTGGTTGTTGTAGGACACTAGCTACTTGTCGACCTCTGCCGCTTCGGAAAAGGACCAACTCCTCTTTTTCGATTAAGAGCCACCAAAAATCGCGTTCTTGAGGCGGCCGAGCTGCGATGCGCAGCTCGACCGCCGAAATTCAACGAGTTTGACTAGAGACCAGGTGCCGGATACTCGTCCTTCGGCCACGCGTTCGCATGCACCATCGTGCCGATGATCATGCACGGCTTGTCCGCGCGATTGCTCCACGCGTGGTTCACCCCAAGCACTACGGCCGTGTCACCAGGTCGAAGTAGGGTTTCGTCCGTGTCGCTCACGAGGTAGATCTCGCCGTACGCGACCGTGAACATGTCGCACGTATCGGTACGATGCATGCTGGGATGACGCTCGAGATCCTTTTCCGTGGGTGGATACTTCTGCTTCACCTTCTTATTGAGTTCCTGAAGGATCTCAATGTGTTTCTTGGCATCCTTGATATCCGGCGGTATCTCCAAGGCGCGGAAGATGAGGCCGTTTTCGGTGGGTTCGCGGATTGTGACATCGGCACCCCGGTCTCCACCCGCCTGGTTGTTGACAGGTAGTTCGGTTGCCGCCCAGAGTGTGGAGCGCCAAAAGATGCCGGGAACCTCCTGGTGATTTGGGGAGTCGCGGTGGATGGCGGCTGATTTCTTGTCTGGACCAACGCCAATCACGACGCGCTTTACTTGCGGTGCAGTTGCAGGCTTTGCTTGCGACATATGGATTCTCCTTTTTGGGTTCGATTGATCATTGCTTTCCTCGTTCTACTGATCTGGTTTCAGAACTTCTCGTGCGCTGTGACATCAGTCCCGTCGCATCGTCACGTTCAGGACTCCTACGTCCGAGATCTCTGCGTGGATTCGATCTCCGGGCTTAAGCCACCGTTCCCCGTGCTCTCTTGCCGATCCGGAAGGCGATCCCGTGAAGAGGATGTCGCCGGGTTGAAGGGTGATGAACTTGCTGATGATGCTCAGCTGTTCATCGATCTTGTAGATCATCTGGCTGGTCGACCCATCCATCATCTTTTCATCGTTCACGTATAGCTGGATGCGAAGGCTATTCGGATCTTTGACGAACTTTGACGGCGTGATCGCGGGTCCACACGGCGCCATCGTATCCTGTCCCTTGCCACGCACGAGGTCGACCTTAAGGTCGTTGTCCACCCACATGAGATCGCGGCAGGATAGATCGAGACCAATCGCATAGCCGGCAATAGCGGCCGAAGCTTCATCTCGTGCTGCGTCCTTCAGCCGCTTGCCCACGAATACAGCCAATTCGCATTCCCAGTCGAATTGATGAGTTGTCTTCGGTATTCGAACGGTTTCGCCGGGGCCCACCAGGGTGGACTTCGGTGGCCGAATGAAAAATGGCATAGCGTCCCACTTTTTGACCTCCAGACCCATCGCCTTGAGATGCCCGGCATAATTGCCTCCGACGGCAACCAGGTTGTCCGGGTAGAGGACTGGAGCCAGCAGGTTTGCTGCCTCCTTCGGGATCCCTGCGGTCTTTGTAGCGCCATTTGTACCGAGGGAATCGGCCAGCTCCTGCAGCAACGGCAATGACGTGTCCCAAGTTTCGAGGAGTGTCTTAGAGGAAGCGGGTTGAAGGAGGGGCTGGATGTCTTCCAGCAGATAATATGATCCCTCGATTCCGATGGCAGCCTTGCTGCCACCTGGCACTTCCAACGTCGCTACGGTAAATGGTGTCATCAGAGTCAGCCCAATGTTTAACTTTCGTAGTTGAATAGAGGCAATCGCAGTGCCAAAGCAGTTGCACTCTCCGAACCAGATAAATTCAGCGAAATGAAGCGGATCATCGCGGAACAAGTAAACAAGAGGTGTTGTGTGTTTGAAGTGTTGATGGCTCCTTTCAACACCACCATCGGGAAGCGAGTGCGGTGCAAGAGGGCCTGTGATCGCGCGAAGGGTTCGATGATGTACACCCAGATGTATACGTGATTGATTTGGCTTGCCCATGGGAGAAGAGAGACGGTTCACGAGAAACTTGGCCAGAGACGACCTGTAGGACATGAGCGCGTTACAGCAGAGTTGGGAAACTAGAAGAAAGCACGGCGGAAAGTCTGAGAGAGCAGATGCCTTGCGAGCTGCGAGGGCCGTACGATACAGCACGGCCCTCGCAGACTGAGGGACGCGTCGTTATGCAGCGTGAGTCGCTTTGGGTACGGCCCTGCTCTGCACAGGTCGATCTTCCGTGAAGCCGCTCTCGGGAACCGGCGGGCGACTCCATTCAGATATGCCCTCCACACCGTCGGCGAGGGCGCGGACCGTGTCCTCGCACCAGCTTCGGAACGCCATCGAGTCGAGGCCAAGGCAGAACACGGTCACGCCGTCCTGCAAGGCCCGGCGGCACGCCTCAGTCGTGGGCGTTAGCACCGGGCCGCCAATCACGGCTACGTTGTGCTTCTTGGCCACCCGGAGAACAGTCTGATCATCCACGGCCGTCTGTGCACCCTTGTCCATGGAATTGCCTTCGCCACGCTTGAAGGCGAGGTTACCTTGCGCGAAGATGAGCATGTGCACGTCTGGATGAGCACAGATCTCCTCGATGTGAGCGACCCCGTCTGGGTTCTCAATCTCCGGCACCAGCGTCACCGTACGGTTGTTGCGCTCTGTAAACTCGACGAAGCGGCGGAAATTGTAGTTGGCCGAGCGCGTCGACGGGCAGATGCGACGATCGCCCTTGGGCAGGAAATATGCGGCATTCGCGGCGGCTTTGATATCGTCCACCGAGTGAACCTCACGCAGAACAAGCCCCTCCGCACCCGCTTCCACCGCGCGGCGCACGTCGGTCTCATTGTGTGCGTCTGGCACGCGGATATAGGATGCCATTCCCGCGAGCGTCGCCGTGCGGACCAGTTCCTCCATCGCCCGCACATCGTTGCCGCTATGCACGCAATCGAACATGACGAAGTCGAAGCCAGTTGCGCCCATAACTTCGACCAGTTCCGTGTTGCCCGTGAAGCACTGAATGCCAAGCGGAATCTTCTTTTGCTCCAGCATGGTTAAGACTTTGTTGCCTTCATAGAACATTGTTTGCTCCTTTCAAAAGTTTCTTGAACGTTTTGCTTCCATCATCGCTTTCTTCTATTCCTTCGAGTACTTGGGGTACAGAAGAGCCAGAGTCACGCGCATGGTCCAGGACGGACCGCCTTTTGGATGCACGGCGTTGCCGAAGAATTCCACATTCCAATTGACGGGCTGATTCCCAAGTTTTTGCACTCTTCCAGGACCGCCACCGAAGGGCACGGTCCAGACGTTGCCGCTCGGGGCCTTCCAGTTGGCGGTAATGATCGGCGATGTGGTGACATACCATCCCTTTTTCAAGTTGCGGGTAATGAAGTACTGGTCCAGCATCTGGTTGACGGACGGGCGGCTTCCTGAGCCGGCCACCGACCAGACATTATTCACAAGATTGACGATCGTCCATTTACCCGGTTGCACCAACACCACAGCGGACGGCCCCATGCTGAACTTGCCTTGTCCGAGGACGTGGTCAGTGGCTGTAGGAATCGCGAACGCTGGGCCGATACCCCACATTAGTTTTCCAGGATGACGCGGCGTGAAGAAGAAATCGGGCGCCATGTCGCCAAAACCGTATTGCCCTCCGGTGTTCTGGTTTGGGTAGGGCTGCCACACCAGCGGCTGGACGATGCGCACGATCACCTTCCAGTAGCTGCTGATGTTGACGGGGATCACCGGTTGAATGTTGAACACGTTCTGCGTGCGGTTAAACGGCCCGGAGTCGAAGTTGTTGTTGTTCTGCAGAGGAACGAGAGTAAGGCTGGCAACCGGATTCTGCACATCTTTCTGCAGGCGTGCGTCGCCAGTCTCTGACGCGCTTTGCGGGCCGGATGCCGTCGTATCCTGCGCCACCACTGGGGTGGCAAGGAAGAAGAGAATCGCTAAGATCAGAGCGTTTTTTTGAACGCGAATAATAACAGCCATCTATACCTCCCGCAGCCATTGGCCTTGAACGTCAGCAGTTCGACTGACTAAGATCTTCAGCATGCGTCTTTTTCGTCGCAGTTGGATAAAAGCAAGGCAAAGGCCAAACTGATGGGGTCGTAACTCAATGCGTTTTCAGCAGGAGACGAACACCATGGAAGTGGAACAGTTGAAATTGTTGAAAGGCAGGTTCAACCCGAAAACGTTGGTAGCAGGAAAGAGAGGACGGCCAGTTGGCCAATCAGACATACTGTTTCGGATAGATGCCAAACTTTTTCATCCGCGAGACGAGAGTGTTGCGATTGATGCCCATGCGTACGGCAGCTCCGGCAGCGCCACCGACGCGTCCCTTGCTTTCGGTAAGTGCGGTCACGATCTCTTCCCGCTGCTTCTTGGCATAGTCGTCCGCAACACTTTTGTTTTGCTTCAGAGCATCCACGGCCTTTTTCAGAAATCGGGCAAGGCTTTCCGGATCCTGCTCCGCTGCGCCATGCGTTGCCTGGTCCGTGTTTGATTTATGTAGCTCTTCGAGCGGAGCCTCCAACGACCTACCGCGCGTCAGGATCACCGTGCGTTCGATAAAATTTTCCAGTTCCCTGATGTTTCCGGGCCAATCCCAGGCTGTGAGTCCCTTCATCACCGCCGCAGGAATCGCTTCGATATTCTTTCCCATTTGTTTGGCGAACCTCTGGACGAAAAAATTGACCAGTAGAGGAATATCCTCTCTGCGTTCCCGCAAGGGCGGTATCCGGACAGGAAACACATGCAAGCGGTAGTACAAATCGCTCCGAAATCTATCCTGTTTCACGAGGTCCGTGAGGTTGCGGTGCGTGGCGGCTATGAGCCGAACGTCCACCTTGTGAGTCTGACCGCTTCCTAATCTTTCGAACTCCCGTTCTTGCAATACACGCAGCAGTTTGGGCTGCAAGGCAAGCGGAATATCGCCAACCTCGTCCAGAAAAAGGGTGCCCTGGTGGGCCAGTTCGAATCGGCCAACTCTTTGCGCGATGGCGCCGGTGAAAGCGCCTCTCTCATGACCAAACAACTCGCTTTCTAGAAGGTCGAAAGGAATCGCGGCGCAGTTCACTTTGACAAACCGGCGATTGCAGCGAGCGCTGATGTTGTGGACGGCTTGGGCGACCAGCTCCTTGCCAGTGCCAGTCTCTCCGAGAATCAGAACAGTGGCGTCCGTGGGCCCCACGCGCTCAACTTGCTCGAGCACCGCTTCCAACGCGGGGCTACTGCCCACGATCTGCTCGAATTGGGAGTCTCTGCTCTCGCGGGCCCGCTGAACGCTGTTTTCGCTCTCGCCCACAGACTTCCCCCACAGGCGCTACCCGTTTCCCTCCGTCACGTCCGTTCCAAACAGGCTCGGACCCGCTCTAACAGGACCGCGCGGTCAAAAGGCTTTGCCAAGAACGCCGCCGCACCAGCTCTCATCGCGCGAATGCGCATTTTTTCGTCGCCGTGCGCGGTGATAAAAATTATGGGAATCGCGTGGCCGTCATCGTTTAATCGCGACTGCAAATCGAGGCCAGACATGCCCGGCATTCGCATGTCAGCAATAAGGCAACGACATTCTTGCAAGCGGGCGGAGGCGAGAAACTCCTCGGCTGACGCGAATGCGCTGACGGGGTATCCAGACGTTCTCAGCAGCCGTTCCAGCCCTGTCCGAACCATTTCATCGTCATCGACGACAGCGATCACAAGAAGCCTCATTTTGAGAATCAACCCACCCGGAGCGTACCGCATCGGCTCGAGAGAGACTAGTTGTCAAAAGCTTTATTTCTCGTACAAAGATATTTAGCCGGAAAAAATGGGACCGGGAAGAGCGAGCGCAGGTGAAAACCCTGGATGAACGGTCTCAGACGCTATTTGATCGAGGGAAGGTTCAGTTTTTCGGCCATTCTGCCCAGTTCAACGGGGGAAGCAGCGTGCATCTTGCGCATGACACGCCCGCGATGCACGGCAACGGTGATTTCGCTCATACCGAGCATTGAGGCTACGTTTTTCGTCAGCACGCCGGAGACAATGAGTCCCATTACCTCGCGCTCACGCGCGGTCAGTGTGCCGTATCGTTCCTGCAAGGCCGCAATGCCGCTGCGCTCCAGGCTGGTCGCTTCAGCACGCGCGAGGGCTTGCTGGACTGCATCTACGAGATCTTGACCTCGAATCGGCTTGGTCAGAAACTCCACGGCACCGGATTTCATGGCCTTCACCGCCAGAGGGACGTCAGCATGTGCGGTGATGAAAATGACCGGAATCCTGGTGCCCGCCTCAGCTAATTTTCGCTGTACATCGAGCCCGCTCATTCCAGGAAGTCGGATGTCCAAAATTAGACAACTGGGACCCTCGGGCAAGTTCCGTTGCAGAAAATCCTTTGCACTGGCAAATGCCTCCGCATGGAGCCCGACGGTTTTCAGCAAGCGCTGCATCGCCGCACGCATCTCAGGATCATCATCAACGACAAACACGGTAGCTGAAGCCGAGGAACTCATGCCGGCTTTGCCACCTGCCGAGGCAGTTGAACGTAAAAGGTAGCGCCGCGACCCGGATTCCCTGTCGCCCACAGCCGACCACCGTGTGATTCCATGATCGATCGGCTGACCGCGAGACCCATTCCGGTTCCTTGCGATTTGGTCGTAAAGAAAGCCTCGAAGATGTGGCCTTCATTCTCTTTTGGCAGCCCTACGCCCGTGTCACTGAGAGAGATTAATATGTACCCCGCGTCGGTTAGCTCCGACTTCACAACAAGTTCGCCTCCTGCATCGTTCATGGCTTCAATGGCGTTGAGCATGAGGTTCATCACTACCTGCTGTAATTGGACGCGATCACCCACAACGCAAGGAACGTCTTCCTTAAGTTGCAAATGGACATCCACCGAATGCTGCCGTGCTTGGTTCTGTAATAGAGCATCGATTTCACGAATAACATCATTGACGACAACCACTTCTCGCTTCGGAGTGCCTCGTCTGGTGAGCGAGCGCACGCTGTCGATGATGTCGGCTGCACGTTTGGCGGATCGGAGCATCGCTGAAGTAGCATCGGTCAAATCCGGAGTATACGGTTGTTCTCGCTGAAGCAGTTCCAAGCACACTTCTGCGTTCATCACCGCGGCGGAAATTGGCTGCTTGACTTCGTGAGCCAAGGACGCTGCCATCTCTCCCATTGTGCTCACGCGATTCACGTGCGCGAGTTCCGCCTCGAGCTTGTGTAATTTCTCCCGCTCCTGCTCGGCCTGCTTGCGCTCGGTGATATCCCGCACCGCGCCGCAGACAAAGGTACCTTCTTCCGTTTCCAGGGGACTGAGGCTGATCTCTACCGGAAACTCGGTTCCGTCTTTGCGCAATGCGTATAGTTCCAGGCCCTGGCCCATCGGACGCACGCGGGGCTGGGCGAAGAAAGCGGCACGATGCCCAGGGTGTTGGCCACGAAAGCGCGCGGGGACAAGAATTTCAATCTCCTGCCCCAGCAATTCATCCCGCCGATAGCCAAACAATTTCTCGACTTGTGCGTTGACCAATACGATCTGGCCTTGTCGATTCATCACGACCATGGCATCCGGCGCGGATTCGAGAAGCCCTCGAAATTTCTCCTCGGCGCGCTTTCGCTCAGTCAAATCGAGCACGAAGGCGACGCCCTGGGATTGGTCTTCGTCGAAGCTCACGGCCCCGAGCAGGATGGGCACGCGGGTGCCGTCTTTTCGGAAGTACTCTTTCTCGATCGGTGGCAGGCGTCCCGTCTTCCGCTGCTCATGCACGAATCGTTCGTCGGCCTCGCGCCACTCAGGCGGCGTGAGGTCCCGCCAGTTCAGCCGGCCGAGAGCGAGGTCCTCGCGACTATATCCCACCATCCGAAGGAGTGTATCGTTGGCCTCAAGAATGCGGCCATCGAAGTCCCAGATGAAAACACCGATGATGTCGCCTTCGACCAGGCGCCGGATCCTGGCTTCGCGTTCCGCGAGATCGCGATATAAGCGCGAGTTCTCGAGCGAGATTGCGGCCTGCGAGGCAAGAAGCTTCAGCACCGCGATGCGCGCAGGAACGAAAACGCGAGGCGTCAGCTTATTCTCAAGGTAAAGGATACCTATAAGTTTGCCTTGGTTGAGTAGCGGCAGGCACAGAACTGAGCGCGGGTGACATTGGCGGATATAGGAATCCGTGGTGTACGGGTTCTGCACTGTCGCATCGTCAAGAATTACATTCTCTAGAGTGCGCTGAACGTATTGAAGCACGGACTGTGGCAAGTCAGCGTTGGCTGCCGGCTGGTTATCGAGACTCACGACCATCTCGCTGCCGTCGGTTGTGGCTTCCGCTGCTATCCTTAGCGCACCCATTTGTAAAAGAAGCAACGCACCCCGGTCCGCGCCGGCCTGTTGAAGGGCCGTGCGCATCAACGCGTCGATCAGTTTTTCCAGAACCATCTCGCTCGATATAGCCTGCGAGACCTTGATCACAGTAGCTAGGTCGAGATGCTCGACGGGCGCGCCCATCGTTTTCATCGGACCGGGAACTGGCTCATCTTCCCGGAGATACGGATGCAACTGCTCGAGTTGTCGTACCTTACCATCCGCGCCCCAGCGCAGATAACAGCGTTTAGCGTCCTGCAAGTAAGCGCGGGCAATTGTTTCGAACCCGCGAGCTGCATAGAACCGTGCGGCAACTTCGTTGGCAATAGCTTCATTTGGTACAAAGCCATTCGCGTGCGCTGAGCGGATGGCTTTTTCATAGAGCTGCTCCGCGTCGAGCAAACGGCCTTCGATACGGGCGATCTCTGCCCCCACCAATGCAGCACGATTTTCGAAATTCTCAGGGCAATTCTGGGCCCAGGTATCGAGTTGTCCTTGATGAAGCGTCAGAGTCTCCAAGTGCTCCTGGCGCTGGTTCGGTGACACGGAGTCGCAGGATGCAGCGCGAGACAATGCGGAGTAAAAGTGATAGTCGACCTCATCAAAATAGCCGGATAAGGTCCAGAGCAGCCTTTGGGCCTTCGATGAAGCTTCGATCGCTGCCACGTGGTCGCCGGCCAAATAGCGCGCCTGCATTTTGCGGAGCCAATAACGGCACTCCGCGAACGCCAAAGACGGGTTACTGGCCAAATGACGTTCGAACGGAAGTTCCTCGATCTGTTCGCTATCGAAGCAGCCGAATTTCGGCGTCAACCCGCGGAGCGTCCAAATCAGTGCAAGCTGAGGGATAAAGAGGTCAATATGGCCGCTAAACCGCGCCTTTTGGGCAAACGCCAGGCTAAGTTCGGCTTCGCGCTGCACGTCGCTCAGCGGGTCGCCCGCGATCAGAAGACCCGAGTTCAGCGTGAGGTTCGCGTTGTTTACAAACGTGAAATCGCCGATCCTGTTCGCGACATCGAATGCGCGGCGCGCCAGGTCGATGCAGGTCCGCACGTGTTTCATCCAGGGTGCGATAAAGGAGGCGAAATATAGATAAGTTTGCGCCTGGAAACGCTTCAAACCGCGCCCTTCGACGAGTTCAAAGCCGACCTGACCGAATCGAAATGCCGTCTTGCAGTCGCCGAAGCGGAATCGGGATCGGGCCATCCTGCTGCCCAACATGGCATAGGCGAGGCACGACGCCTCACAGTTGCCTCGTTCGAGGCTGAGATTCACCGCTCTGAAGGTGGTCAAGCAATCCAGGTTCGGATCCGTAAGAAAGGCAGGAACACTGACCTTGGTCAGAACGTCGATAGTCGCGAGCGACTCTGGGTCGCTCATCAGCGGCAAATCGGCGACATCCTCGATCGTGCGGCTGCCAAGGTGCGACCAGATCTGCTGGTATTCGCGCTGCGCTTCGTCTTCTGTGGGATGCGGTGAAAACTCAACGCCCACGTGCCGGAGGTAGTCGAGAGCCACGGCGACGGCACGATCGAACTGAAGTCGCTCCGTACAAACGCCTATATGCAAGCACGCGAGCGTTGCGCGCTCGATGGTATTGGCTGTGCGGTTCAACAGCGCGGTCGAGCGCTCATCGGCGGCCCCCAGTTCGCCGGTCAGGAACTCGCATTCGGCCCGTTCCAGCTCCAGGGAGAAGATCAGGTCACGTCGGCGCTCCCAGCAATCGTCACCTAGGAGCTCCGCGCCAGCATTGAGATACTTGAGTGCCGAGACATAAGCGGTAGACGCCTTGGCGCGCTTGCCCGCGATGAGGTTCAACTCAGCGACCTTCTCTCGTTCATCCGGTGACGTGATGAGGGCGCTGGCGCGATTGAGCTGATTGACAATCTCAAAGATCACCTCGTCTCGCTTCTCCGGCGGCGTGTGCGCCGCGAGGAACCTGCCTATGCCCAGATGTGACGCGGCTCTGGATTCTTCCGGGATCAGGGAATAGGCCGCTTCCTGAATGCGGTCGTGCACGAACCGATACGAGCCCGCCGCGCGTTCAACCAATTCCAAGCGAACCGCCTCCCACAGATCCGCGTGGACCTGCTCCTCGGATGTCCCGAAGGGCTGCGCGAGCATCGCTATGTCAGCCGTGTGGCCGAGGCATGCCAGATGTTGTAAGGCAGACCGCGTTTCGTGCTGCAGACGACACAGCTTTCCAACCATGAGGTCCACCACATTATCGGTGTAACCCTTGGCCCAAATGCGGTTCAGGTCCCAAGACCATCGACCTTCGCCGTGATCGAACGCGAGCAATTCCTCCTCAGCCAGTGAGACGATGAACCGAATCGCGAAAAATGGATTGCCCGCCGTCTTGTCCTCAACAAGTTGTGCCAGTGGTTTTGCACGATTCGGCTCGCAGTGAAGGGTGTCCACGATCAACTGCTCGAGATCTTCGCGAGCAAGCGGGGCAAGCACGATATCCTGCACCAGCGCTCCTGTTTTTCGAATTTCATGCAGCTTACGCATCAGCGGATGCGTGGCATCCACTTCGTTGTCCCGGTAGGCGCCGATCAACATCAAATGCGTCACGTCGGGCGCGCTCAACACATCCTCGATCAAATCCAATGTCGCAGCATCGAGCCACTGCAAGTCGTCGAGAAACAGGGCTAGAGGATGTTCCGGCCGAGCAAAAACGCTGATAAATCGGCGGAGCACCATGTGGAACCGACGTCGCGCGTCCTGTGGCGGAAGTTCCGCAACGGCTGGCTGGTCCCCTATAATGAGCCTCAATTCGGGAACCAGATCTACGATCAGCTGTCCATTCGGATCTAATGCCTGACGGAGGGCGCCGCGCCATTTGCTCAGCTCTACTTCGCTCTTGCTCAGAAGCGGACGGAGAAGGCTCTGAAAGGTCTCCACCAAAGTGGCATATGGTATGTCGCGCCTGTACTGATCAAATTTGCCTGATGCGAAAAGCCCACGCGGCAGGACGAGCACCTTGTGCAGTTCATTTACTAAGGAGGACTTCCCGATTCCGGAATAGCCGGAAACCAGTACCAACTCCGGCGTGCCGCTCTTAACGACGCGGTCGAAGGAGGCCAGCAACGTCCCGACTTCCAGCTCACGTCCGTACAGTTTCTCCGGAATCAGAAGGCGATCGGGCTTGTCATGTTCTCCCAGCGGGAAATCGTCGATTTCGCGTCGCGTCTCCCATGCGGCGAGGCAACGCCGGAGGTCGCTCTCGAGGCCTGCCGCGGTCTGATAACGCTCTTCAGGAGTCTTGGCAAGCAGCTTCATAATGATTGCCGAGAGCGGGACCGGCACGTTCTGCGACCGCTCGTGGGGCGGTACGGCTTGTCGTGCGATATGGCAATGCACCCACTCCATTGGGTCCGACGCGGTGAAGGGCAGACCGCCCGTAATCATTTCGTAAAGCGTTACTCCGAGAGCGTAGAGATCGCTGCGTGCGTCGATCGAACGATTCATCCGCCCGGTTTGCTCCGGCGCCATGTAGGCGAGTGTTCCTGCGATGAACTCGGGTGGAGCCGGCAGTTGGCGTTCGCGAGGAAGACGCGAGGCGATATCGAAACCCGTGAGTTGCACATCACCTGTTTCACTTACGAGGATATTGTCAGGCTTGATGTCCTTATGGACCCGGCCGCCCTGGTGGACCTGTTTCACTGCCGCGGTGATGGCTGCAGCTAGAGGCAGAAAGCGCCCAATCTCCATCGGGGCGCCGATCATGCTATTCAGCGAATGAAGGTCGGCTCTCCGGTAGTAGTCCTCGGGTTGCGATGACATCTTCATACCTTGGTCACCCATCGCCGGAATGCTGTCGATAATACCGCGGCGCGCTGTCACGCTACGACGGGCAGTGTCTTCTGGCTCCTCAGGCGAGTTTGGTTGTGCATTCATCGCACACCACGGATTCGCTATCAGAATTCTCCGGTTACCTCGCTAAGAGATTCACCGGGAATCAATGAATCATACCGCGTTCTGCGATCCACGTACTCCGTCAAACCAAGGAATACAGGTGTCAGCTTTTTTGACACCTATGTCGTTTGTGTCCGCATAAGTGCTTGATTGGCAGGGACTCCCGGCTCAGCATGCCCCTGCATGCGTTGGCATCGCGATTGCTCTACTAGCTCAACGAGAAGGAAACTTAGGAGCATACGATGTCAGCCGCGGGAATGATTTCATTGAATTGGCGGAGGGGCGGTAACGCTTCATCCGACGATCTCTGCGTTGTGAGTGACGAGACGCTTGTGGCAGCCGCGAAGAACGGTCACAGCGGTGCCTTCGATGATCTGTACAAACGTCATGCGGAAAAGATGTTCCGCATTACTTATCGCATTATACGAAATCGCGAGGATGCTGAGGACGCGGTTCAGGAATGCTTCCTTAACGCATTCCTTCACCTGAAGAAGTTTGACGGAAGGTCGCGATTCTCCACTTGGCTGACACGTATCGCCATGAATGCCGCGCTCATGAAACTGCGCAAGAATCACGCGTCTCGAGAAGTTCCAATAGGCGAATACGTAGAGACGAGTGAGCTCCGCTCGCAGCACGAATTGTCAGACTTTTCTCCGAATCCGGAAGAGTGCTACACGAAGAGCGAGCGGGAAGCAATCCTGAGAGATGCTATCGCGAAGCTGCGGCCAAGGGTTCGGAAGGCACTCGAGATTCATAAGCTGCAGGAATGCTCTTTGGAGGAAACAGCAAAGGTTCTTGGGGCTTCCGTCGGAGCAGTAAAAGCACGCGTGTTTCACGCGAGAGCCGCGCTGCGAAGGACGCCGCAGCTGCGATTCGTAGTTCCGTCGATTTGGGCAAATCGCGAGCCAGGTTCACACCTGGCTCGATAAAACTCCAACAGGCCGAGCGGCGCCACTAGCCAGCGTTTGTATGGAGAACGGTTCTTCTAGAGGAGGTGCGATCATGAAACAGCCGTCCGTTCTTGACTGGTATCGCATCCTTAGAGCGCACCACCTGTTCACGATATTCCAAGCGGTCCGCTACGCCCTGTGGCTGGGTCGCTAGGTGCCTTTCGTGGGGCGCTCATGTTTGCGTAAAGGGCCTGGATGCCGTTGCACCTTGGCGACCGGCGATGTAATCCTCAAGAGAAGTGAGACTTGGATGCATAGTCGGCTATGCGTCGAAGTGAAATGCTTGCAGGTGGTTGAGCTAGCTCTCGCGGTTGACAGAGGACACCAGTAGGCCCGATCCCGTCTCGACGCGCTGGAATCAGTGAAAGGACGCCTCGATTTATTGGTGCACTCTTGGTGCACTTTGGACTGCAAGTGAGGTTATCTCCGTGCAACTTAGAGCAGCGTAAATTTCTGAAAACACGTGAAAATCGGCGAGTGCAAACAGGGCAGGTAGGTTTAGCAAACCGCCGCTTGCGAGAAAAGCAGGCGCGCTACTGTGCACGGACTATGCACGAAATGCATCGTTTTCAGCAGATTGGGGTTAGCTTTTGAGCGAAAGTAGATTCCCCGATTTGTTGAAACGTTAGTAGCTAGAAGAAATGGAAGGAGTTGTTGGAGTCGAGGGCTATGCGCCCAAGGCAGCCGGCCTACCCCTGGGCACTAAGGTTTGGCGCTGAAAAGCAGCAACATTGCTCTCCGCTGACCCTATTGACTTGAAGCGGCAAAAGAAGAGAAATCAGCCAGCACTAGGTGTGACAGTCCAGAGGTAACTAGTTGTAATTTCACGGCGCCGGTCGCCACCCTTGGCGCTCTAAGGAATCCTCAGGAAGTCTTATTGCACCCTAATTGCACCCGGATTTTGATCTGTTGCGTTGGACGCGAGACGGTCAGCAGCGCGGCCGATGCTAAATTGTACCGGATCAATTGGACCGAACCTTCTCAGTTTCTCCAAGTTGCAAAGTCAACTAAGATTCGATTGACGATGAAATCTCCAGCACCAAAAACGAACTGGAACAAAGTCCTAGAAGAGCAGTGGGGCCATCCCTTGACTCACGAAAGCGGCCACGCGCTTGCAGCTATCCTGCAAGGCATCCCGTGTTACGGCATCTACTGGAAGAAGGGTGTCGGCACCGGCAAGTTTTGCGCTCTTTCACCAGACCCGACTGAATACGACCGCAAGTATTTTGTTTTTCTGGCTGCCGGTAGCGCCGCCGAACTCCTGACTTACGGGTCATATGATGAGGACGCGGCAAGGTCAGACAGAGTGCCATTTGAACGTAGCGATGCACCGTCGTATGAAGAAGCGGTTAAGGAAGCACAAGAGCTTCTCTCGCAGAATAAGCGAACGCTCAAGCGGTTGGTGTCCATGCTAAAAGCAACGTGCCTTCGAGCAGACCTGAACATCTCAAGTCTACCTGAGCGCGGAATGGATGGAACCGAGGATAGGTTTAACGAGTTGATGCCTGAAGCTGATCTGCGAGAAGCCATCGCACGAAAATAGGCGGCCTGTCCGATTTATCTCCTGGGATTCCGTTGAAGCAAATAAGTGATTATCGAAGCAGACATGCTAAGCAAGAACTCTGCCTCTTCCCTTGCGGGCACTCTACCTTCGCGGATGTGACGGGCCATCTCTGATGCGTAGCCCCACATTTGTTCAATCCCAGTGTCCAAAGGTCTGGGTATTCCAATCGCAGCTCCGTGCCTTTGAATGATTGTTCCAAGCGTAGCTCGTTGGTCGCCAGAAACTTCGCGGGCAACGCATTCCAATGCCGCAACACAATGCTGGACAGTGCCGGTAATGTCAGGTTCCGGTCTTCTGCTCAGATCAACACGAGCTTCGTTCAACTCTGTTCTCGCGGTCTGCATCCCCGCCCCTTCGATGTGCGCGTTCGCCTCAACGACGGCCCTTTCAAAATCTTGGTCACCGCGTGTCACAATGTCGCCGTCAACTATTTGCCAGCCAATCCCAAGGTCTTCAAAAAGAGTATTCAGACGGTCTGAAAATTCTCCCTCACGGTTTTGCCCGATGAAACTTCTGTAAGCTACTTCGGCTATATCGTAGATGCGGAACCAATCACAACCTTGGACAAGGCCAAGTACTTCATCGCGGACATTGGGAATCTCAGTCCAGTTGTTAGGGTCAGGGAACTCATGCAGAACAGGACAAATCAGCTCTCGCATACTCGTATAGCTGTGCCCCATGTCACTGAGTATTCCCACCAAACCAGCACGAAGCGCACGCGGTGCATCTTCTCGCACCGTAATGGGCCGATGCGCTCTGAATCCGTGTCTGTGAGAAAAGGTGCCCACGGTTGTTCCGAAGCCTCTCCTTACGTTCTGATAACGGCCACATGAAATGCCAATTGTAGCGACAGCCGCAAACTTCATCAACTTCGAACCCGGCCATCCGAGGATAGCCGGGCTGTTCTGTGCCATTTGTCACCGGGCTTCCCAAGCTACGTAGTGTCATTGAGCCGTTCGGAACGCGAGTCAACTAGGTGGTTTTCTGTTCGTAAATGCCTTTGAGATAGTGCGTCTGCTGTTGCCTCAGCAGCAGGAACGTAGAACGCATCCGGCCAAGTTCAGGGTCAAGGTTCAGCCGTGTTTCAAAGCAACCATAAAACACTTCTTCCATGTGGGCAGCTACTTGAAGCAGTGCATTGAGGAAGCCTGCAAGCCGTTGCGGATTCGTCTCGAAATAGTGGAAGGCCCATCGCAACATTCCCGGCTCTGACACATCTTGAAAACTCTTGCCGATTGATGTCACCGAAGTGTGCGTTGCCAACTCGCAGAAGTGTCCGTAGTAGGTGTGAAGCTGACGCAGGCCGGGCACATCGTCTGGGAACAAGTTATCTTTCTTTTTTTCCTCGAAGATTTTGTTGTAAGCACCCTTCTGAGTTTTCCCCTGGTGTTTTTCACTCCATGCTGCTCCTGCCATTGCAGGTTCCTTAAGAATTTTGTGAGCATGGGCAACCGATTCGATGCCGTCACGGAGAACGCTGTAGGCATCTCCAATACAGCAGGAATAGCCAAGTTCAATGGCATTCAAGAACCGTGCGTGCGCGGACATGAAGATTATCTTCGGCAAAAGATGCCCCTGCTCAGTCAGGTGTTCCAGATTTGAAGATTCGCGGATCCAGATGTCATTCAGCAACTGAAGGCAATCCCACAGCGGCCTAAACGCAGTGAGGGTTACGAAGAAATTTTGTCGTTTGCCCTTGAAATACTCCGCAAAATCTTTGTGAAAAGATTCCTGCTCAAGTGGAAAAAGCTCCGCCACCGGTTTTCCATCCATACGTTGACCTCACCAAGCAAAAGTTAATTGTAAGGCCGCACGCCACACGAAAGAACAGCACGGTCACTCCGAAGAGCGCAGGCCGAATTCTCTAAGCGTCCCAAACGCGACACTCCGTGCTGCATCGCGCCGCTGCGAGCCGTGCCTTACATATAGAAGCGGAAACTTGGCTGAATGCGTTGGCCTTCCGCAACACACTTCAGAATATCTCCGACTCGTCGTGCGGCTCGGACGGTAATCGGCTCGCCTCCATCGAACTGCGTGTTGTTCCAATTGAGCTTGGACAGCCACAGAAGCTCTTTGGCGAGTTGCTCCAGAGGAGTTTCCGAACTCGCCACGGCGAGTTCGAGGGGACGTGGAACGTACATCCCCGGATACGCCTGAAAGAATTGAACACTTCCTCGCAGGTACAAGATTCCAGTACCGGGTTGAAGATTGAGAAAAGTTCCTCGCAGAGGAGGGTAAGTACCCGCGCGAAAAAGCCTTGTGAATGATCGCCGTAGACTCAGAAGCTCAACGACATCGACTTTGCTCTCCTCGGATGCAGCCCGGAAACCACGGATTTCACCCTCGGTCATTTTAGAGGTCTTGTGGACGACGAGTCGAGCTGGCATGGTCCGGTGTTCTTTTCGATAGACTGCGACGGCGTCCGTCAGCAGAGCTTGGGCATCTCCTTCGGCCAAGTGTGGCTGTCTGTCATCTTTGCTCAGTTGAGCTTGAGCTCCCTTCACAATCACGCCCTCTCCGCGTTCATTAAAAACCTGCGCAACACTCGTGAGGAGGCGGTCGCCGTCGAGTGATTTGTAGAAGCTGATACCGACAAAGCAGGTCGAGAGATCGGTAGAATTTCTGAGCAACCGCCAAGGAACTCCGCCGGCCTTATAGTAGAGCGCCGTATGCAGATTCCAAGCTCGTGTTGCCTCGTCTTGCATGGGAGCGTCAGAGGCTTGGATTCCATTCGTTTTCTTCCGAGTTCGCTCACCCGTATAGGTGTATGGCCTGACCATCTGGATGGGAATTCCGAGGCGCAGGCCCTCCGCTTTCAGAACGTCGTGAAAAGGGATCAAGTGGCGGCGATCAGCTTGCGGTGAGTCGGAACCTTCGTCCAGCTCCTGTTCAGAAGGATCCGGTCTTCTGCTCGGAGGTTCATCGACTGCCGCGAGAAGTTCTTTGGGCGGAGCGCAGATGAGGACCATCGGGCCCCCCTGCTCCAGTAGTGATTCTGCGTGACCAATGAAAAGTGCGGCAGCGTCGCGAACAATTTCATTGCCGTCAGTATGCGCAATGGCCGCTTCCAGCTCTCTTTGTCGGATGGGAGAGCACCATCGGTCGTGAAAGACGAGTGAAGAGCGAAAGCATGAATCTGGGGAAAATCCGGGAAAGGGCGGATAAAGATTCGTGAGCTTGCTTTGCTTTCCTGGGATTCCAATCCGGCATTTTTCGAGCCATGCTCGCATAGCTGAAATCGTTTCGTCAGTCCCGACGATCCCCACTTTCAAGGAAGTTGGTGCGGTTGGATCGCCTAAGTCGAGAGGCCCGTGGCGAATCATGCCGTAGCGAATATCGATGTGGGTACCACCGTTTCCGAATTCGAGTTCCGGCTCTTGGAAGAAACTTAAATTCACAGTTCGGTCGCCTCGTCGAGATCAAGAAGGAACAATTCATCAGGGAGAGTCTCGGTTTCCAGAGATCGACCGGGATCGGCGGCGAGCCAGTCCGCATCGGGAATGCCGACGTCACAGCGGAATGTCAGCAGCTTTCCAAACTGGAGAGGAAGCGGGTCGCGATCGAAGAGGCTGGTACGAGGCTGCAGATAATGGGCCCAGAGCAAAACACTGCTGAGCACGGCCCGATTACCTTCCAAGCGTTTGATTCCCTTCAAATTTTCCTCGTGGAAACGGTGGAGTGTGAATCCATCACTGGTAAACCGATAGGTCGGCGTAATTTCAAGGCACCAGCTCCCGTCGAACCTCCGAAACTGACCACGAAATGCGAGATGCCTAAATCTGTCGAAACTGCGTCCGTCCTTGCTGGTCGAGGTCCGATGAGAGACGACCGTTATCTTGCTGGACCGGCTTATGGACCGGTAGGACTCTTTGTGTGGTCGACCCTGAATTGCGTAGCAATCTTCCTGTGGCCAGTATCGGACTTCCGGAGAAAGTTGGGCTCTCAAGGTTTGATTGAGGAGTTGGACGAAAATACGCTGATGCTGCGGATTGCCCGATTCGGACCATTCGGCGGTCGAGAATTCCTCCAGCGTGCCTCGATCGCAGATGCTGGACCATGGAGATTTGCTGAGATCGTGGAAGCTCAAAATCTTCTTTTCCCAGATCATCCATCCGGCGTCAATCTCGCCCCCGGCGGCACGAAGTGAAGCCCAAACTTCGTGAGCGTTCCTGCACTCGGTTTGTGCAACTGAGATGGTTGGAGGCCACAGGTCAAGCGGGAGCAGGTTCGTGTGAAGAGTTTCGGTTTTCCGAGCCGGCGCCAGATACAGTCCGGCCTTAGGCGACGCGATTGTGGCGAACCTGGAAAACGTTCTTTGATCGAGCTTCTGATCAGCTCTGACGAAAGTAACGCGGGTCGAATCGTCAGGCTTCCAACCCTTGAAATGATCTCTGACAGATGCCCAATAGACGTCTTTCGCATCCCCACTCGAAACGATCAGTATTACCGGAATGTTTCCCTCAAGCCAGTAAGAGATGTCGGCGGGGTTGCACCAGTAGTCGAACGTCGGACCCTTTTCGTTTGAAATGTCGGAGACGACTTTGCTCTGAACGGCTAGAGTGAGTCCAAGAGGCCGACCCGAACTGGGATCGAAGAGTTCGATATAACCGTCGATCCCGATCTCATTCGGACCGCTCGGAGTCCATCGAGAGCCAGAATCCAGCACGATGCGCTCGATCGCGTTGATTCCTCGCTGTCCGGTGATTCCCGCAGTGGAAATTGTCTTTGCGGCCGGCTTCTTTCGATTGGAGCGTGTTGCCAAAACGTTCGTGCCTCAACTTTGTCGATAGTAAGCGGCGACTTGGGGGCTGTCCACTCCACGAAAGCGTGTCGAGACGACTCCGAATGGCGCGCCACGAGTCAGAAAAACGCAGTTACTGCCTCACAAGGTGAAGAAGACGTGCGAAGACGGTGATCAGGAAAGAAAGGGTTCCCAACGCGCCCACGACTTTGAACACTGTATTCTCCCAGATGCGGTGTCCGTATTCTCCAGTCCGTTCCCAAATTCGTCGGAAGGTTCTTTTGGCTCTCTGCGCAATTTGTCGCTCATGCTCCGCGCTGATTATTTGCAACGAGGCTTGAACCACATCGGTCAGAAGAAACACTTGTTGTTCCAAGCCACTCAGATGCTCGATTATCTGCTTCTCCATTGCATTCGCTTCGCCGCGGAATCCCGAACCATTCCTAATCGTTTGAGATTTTTCCCGCAGATGCTCAGCGAGCACTTCCAAGGAGGACATGCTCGGCTTTTCGATCCAAAAGAATGGGAAATCAGGCAAGCTTGTTTTGGTCATAATGACCTCCTTAAATCGTGTTTCGATTCATTGCGGACCTCACGCCGTTCTTCCAACAGTGCTACTTGCATCAACAGCAAACTCGTAGTGGCCCGCCGTAATTTTGGTTTGTGCCTTTCTGAAGAAGCGCTCAGGAGGAGTAAGACTGGCTGCCCGCGCCGCATCCATTCGCGTCATCAAGTCATCGAATTCCTTTTTGAAATCGGAAAACGGGCCGAGAGCGGCGATGCGCCATGCTTGTCGGAACCGATCTTGCAGAGTCTTGAACTCGTGCGCGTGTTGCGCGACCATCTTGAGGCTAACGTCAAAATCGAGCGCTTTGTAGAGGGCAGGGGCGAATCCTGCAAGCAAGGCACAGACCCCAGTGAGCCACTTATACTCGTCGTGGTGAGCGAGCAAGGGCCATGTCGCCACGCCGCCAAGGATGATGGGGGCGATGACAAAGAAAGCCTTCCAACGACGTAGGCTTTTGAGCCACAGGAAAAGGCTTGTCGAGGTATAGAGACAGGACTCTTCCTGACGTTTGCACTCATCGACAATGTTCTGCGTCCGCTCGTCCGTCATATAGTCCGCGGAATTTGCTGGCCGAAGATCTTTTGCCACTCGTCGCCCGCCTGTGCTATTTGATTGTCCCTTTCGAAGTCACAGGCTTTCACTGCCCGCCAATATGCTGACGCGGCGCGACTCTGCCAGTCATTGCCCAAGTAAATGACTTCACTGCTGCCGGGCACTGTTATCCACGTGTTGGCCTTCCAGTAGAGAAAGAGGAAAAAGTCGCGCGAGATCCAGTCGAACCAGAAAAAATCATAAATCCTCCACGGCGACTGGGCGAGGAACTCGGCGGCAATCAATTCCAGTTGGAATGATTTGATGGGCACCGAGCAGGTTTCTTGCCACGCCTTGCTCATGCGAATCAATGGCCGCAAATTGCGATTGGTAGCCTGATCGACGGTCTCGATGTAATTCACCTCAGCCCAGGGATTAGTCTCTTTGTAGCGACCGCCATTGTTGGTGTCGCAGACCCAATAGCGGCCATTGGTCAGGAGGAATGCCGGCACAACTTCCACGTTGTAGCTTTCAAAGCGCACCAGGACGATCTGTCCGTCGCCGCTCATGTCAGTGTCAGTGTAAGTGTTCGCGATGACGCTCTTTACTTCCTGCAGAAGCGCGGACTGCGGATTCCATGCGTGCTGTTGAAAGCGATGATATACCTCGACGGGCAACAGGAAGTACAGGTCTACGTCGCGCGGCGGTCGTCCGGCTGTATTCTTTCCCCAGGAGCCGATGAAAAAGTTGTAATCAGTACGCGAGTCGGAATTGTAGTAGTGGCGGCTGAGGCAGCCCACCACGCCGCTGGATTTCGTCAGGCCGTCGACCTGCTGGAGCGGCGTTAGGGCAAGCTCTTTGTTGAACTGCGTGAACCGTGGGCGCACCGCGATCCATTGATGGGGGAAAACCTGCGGCGCCGGAGACAAACCATATCCGGTGGCGCTGCTGGGTTGAACGGAACCACCTAGAATTGACGACAGAGATGTGAAACCCATGAGCTTACCTTTCTTTAGTACCGGGTTGAGAATCGACTTGATCGATTCCGCTGGCTAGTTTACAATAAATATGTAAAGAGTGCAATTGTAAACCGAAGGAGGCCGCCATGATTTCTGATCGAATCAAGCTTGCCAGGCGCAAGGCCGGTTTCTCCTTGCGCGATCTATCCGATGCGATGGAAAACCGAGTCACGGCCCAGGCTATAGGCAAATATGAGCGCGGCGAAGACATCCCCAGCTCCGGCGTATTGTCGGCGCTTGCCAAAGCACTCGGCGTCTCGCTCGCATATCTCCTTGATACGCAAGGGCTTCAGCTTTCCAGTGTTGAATTCCGTACTAAGGCGAACACTACAGGGAGGGAACGAGCACTTGTGGAAACCGAAGTCCTTGAATGGATAGAGCGTTATCTGCAGATTGAACTGGTCTTGGAATTGGACAGCGCGGACTGGCAGTGCCCGTTAGCAAAGCGGCAAAAGCTCCGGGATGTCAACGATGCGGAACAGGTAGCCGCTGAGGTCCGCAAAGCCTGGAAGTTAGGCCTCGACCCCATTCCCAACATGACCGAACTTTTGGAAGAGAAGGGGCTCAAGGTCCTCACCGTGCGCCTTCCCGATCGTGTGTCCGGCTTCACCTGTCTCGTAAAGCGCCCCAAAGCAGCAGACTTGCCGGTCATCGTCGTAAACAACCAGTTCTCACTGGAGCGCCGCAGACTAACCCTGGCGCACGAATTGGCGCACCGACTCCTTGATTGTGAAGGTATGTCTGAAAAAGAAGTGGAAAAGGCGGCCAATCTATTCGCCGGGGCGTTTTTGATGCCCAAGGAACATCTCCTGCGTGAAGTCGGAAAACATCGCCAAGCACTCGGTTACAAAGAGTTGATAGGTCTCAAGAAGCTCTACCGCGTCAGTGGTGCCGCCGTGCTCATGCGATTGCGCCAGGTTGGCGTCATCAGTGAAGCCACACTGGTCTACGCCTTTCAAACGATTGCACGCGGTTGGCGCACTCAGGAGCCGGAAGAGCTTGAGCCACCAGATATACGCGGACAACGAGAGCGAGCGGTTCGCTTCGACCGCCTCTGTTATCGCACCCTTGCGGAAGGAATGATTTCAGTAGACAAGGCTGCAGAACTTTTGCGGCTGCCATTGCCCGAGGTTGAGTTGGGTTTGAAAGGGCCGCAAAAGGCACATGAGGATCGTTGTCAGTGATAGCAGCTGTCTCATAGACCTCCGCAAGGTGTCGTTGCTGGACGCCTTTCTGAAGCTGCCCTACGAGATTCTCATCCCGAACACCTTATTCGATGACGAACTTCTTAAATTCTCAGGTGCCCAAAAAAGTGCCCTTATTCGGGGAGGAATGAAGGTCATTGATTTACCCGGTGAAAGGGTCCTACGGGCACAGCAAGTGATTCGAACAGTCCCGCAACTATCTGTTAACGATGGCTTTGCCTTTGTCTTGGCCGAAAGCCATGTTGGCTGCATCCTCTTAACAGGTGACGCTCACCTTGGAAAGCTAGCCGTGAAGCACAAGATTGAAGTTCATGGAATTCTTTGGGTAATTGATGAAATCCAGAAAAATCGCCTTAAGACCGCGCGTGTTCTCCACGCAGCTCTCCGCGAGCTTGCCGACGATCCCACCGTTCGACTACCGAAGCGTGAATTGACTTTGTATTTGAAGCGCTACGAAAACTTACGATGAAGACATCATTTTTCACGCACTCGGCAATCTCGGTCCCATCCTCGCTGGCGTTTGCCTCCTCCAGATAATAGAATCCATTTTGCTTTTGAATGTCATAGTGACAGAGGGGTAAAGCCTAGATGGCGCGAGGAAGAAGGAAGGACGGCAAGCCAACCAAGCGTCCTATTGATAGGTACGAGCACAAGGGCAAGATGCGCGTTAACAATCCACCGGTCGGGTTGGTAACGCCGGAAACCGATCCGGTAGCAACCGCCCAAAAGCCGTACAAATACAACGCTTCTGTACCCTCGCTGAAACCCAAGCAAGAGCTGGACTACGACCCGCATCTCGACCCGCAACTCGTGTGGGCCGGAAAGAAAGAGCACACTTCATTTGAGGTGCCGACAGTCTCACTGCACGTGCACGAGCGGATTGACCCGTACACGATCATCAAGGCAGTGCGCAAGAAAAACGGAAATGGGCTGCCGGTGCAACCGTCATTGTTCGAACGTCCAGAGGAGCGTCTACCGCTACGTGAAGAGATTGATTTCTACAAGCATCCTCACGGCTGGTCAAACCGGTTGATCGCCGGCGATTCGCTGCTGGTGATGAACTCGTTGCTGGAAAAGGAGGGCATGGCGGGGCAGGTCAAAATGGTGTACATCGATCCGCCGTACGGGAAAACGTACAATTCCAACTTCCAGCCATTTGTCAATAAACGCGACGTCAAAGACGGCAGGGATGAAGATTTAACCCAGGAACCAGAGATGATACGCGCCTTTCGGGATACTTGGGAACTGGGTATCCATTCGTATCTCACCTATCTGCGCGACCGAGTGCTGCTTGCTAAGGATCTGCTTTCGGACGCTGGCTCTTGCTTTATTCAGATTTCAGACACGAACCTCCATCTAGTTCGCTGCCTGCTGGACGAATTGTTCGGGCCGGCGAACTTCTGTGGCCTCATTTGGTATCGCACGACTGGGGGGCAAAGCGCTTCCTTGCTTTCAGCGTCTGGAGACTACTTACTTTGGTATGCGAAGGACAAAGAGAAGGCAAGAGCTAAGTTTCGACAGCCAACATCCCTAAAACGGGCCGGAAAAGCCGGCAGTGCCCAATACACATTTGTCGAGCCCACGGATGGCAGTGCGGAACCTCGCCCCATGACAGATGCCGAGCTGGAGGATGTTGAGTCAATTTCAAGCGACCTGCGAGTACTAGCCCATGACACGCTGTATTCACAGGGAGCGTCGTCTGACGCCACGGAGCGCTTCTATGAATGGCGCGGAAAAAGATTTGAATGCCCCTCGAACAATCACTGGAAACCAGGCGTTAAGTCGGGCGGCATGGCCAAGCTCGCCGCGGCGAATCGATTGATGGTCGTCGGCAACACACTAAGGTACAAACGCTATTTGAATGATTTTCCGGTCACTGAAGTCGACAACATCTGGAACGATACTGCCATAAGCGGCTTTGGACGTAAGAAGCAGTACGTCGTGGAAACAAGCTCGAAGGTAATTGAGCGCTGCGTCGTGATGACGACGGACCCTGGCGAAATAATATTTGACCCCACGTGTGGTTCAGGTACGACTGCCTTTGCTGCCGAGAAATGGGGGAGGCGATGGATTACTTGTGACACTTCCCGCGTGGCGATTACTCTTGCCAAACAGCGACTTGTGACTAGCGTATACGATTACTACGAACTCGCGCATCCAGACGAAGGCGTTGGGAGCGGATTCCGTTACAGAAAAGTTCCGCATGTGACCCTAGGCTCTATAGCAAACAATCCAGAAATTCGGGAAGGCATGTCCCAGGAAAACATCGATGCGATCATTTCGAAATATGCGGACCCTGAAACATTGTACGATCAGCCAATTCCTGACAACACCAGAGCCCGCGTCTCCGGGCCCTTTACCATGGAAGCCGTCCCTGCGCCGACGGTCCGCTCACTAGACGACATAGAAGAGGGTGAAACGCAGCCTGCGGACATTTCTATATCACGCACAGGAGCTACACTTCGTCATTCCGAATGGCGAGATGAGCTACTGAAGACGGGGATTCGAGGCAAAGGTGGTCAAACGATCGACTTTTCAAGAGTGGAACCCCTGGCCGGTACCCGCTGGCTGCATGCCGATGCGGAGACGAAAGGTGTAAAGCCTGAAAGGGTCGTAGTCTCATTTGGCCCGGAACACAGCCTGCTCGAGCAGCGTCAGGTAGAACTCGCCTGGGAAGAGGCGCGCACATTAAGTCCTAAGCCAGCAATCATCGTCTTTGCTGCATTTGAATTCGATCCCGAAGCAGCGAAGGACATTGATGAGTTGACTAAAGAAAAGACGGGGATGACCTTTCTGACGGCACAAATGAATGCGGACCTGCTGACGGACGACCTCAAGAAAAAGAGGGCGAGCAACCAGAGCTTTTGGTTGGTTGGTCAACCTGATGTTTCTTTGAGAAGAATCAAGCGAGGTCAGGAGCAGGGCCTTTGGGAGGTAGAGGTGTACGGATTCGACTACTACAACACACTGACCGGAACAGTCGAATCTGGAGGTGCTGACCAGATTGCACTCTGGTTGCTTGATACCGACTACGACGGACGCAGTCTCCTTCCAAGGCAAGCGTTTTTCCCAATGGCAGCAGAAAGTGAGGGTTGGGCCAAACTCGCCAAACATCTGAATGCCGAGATAGATGAGGAACTGATCGAAGCCTATCACGGCACCACCTCCCTGCCTTTCGAACTAGGAAAGCACAGTCGCATCGGAGTCAAGATTGTGGATGCGCGAGGTATTGAGAGTTTAAGGATCATTACAGTGGAATAGCTCCGTAGACCTAAGGCTGAGAATGATTACATCTATCAAGCTTCGGAACTTTCGCGCGTTTCAAAGTGAAGTAACAGTTCGTATGCGCCCTGTGACTGTGCTCATTGGTAAGAACAGCGCAGGAAAATCTTCTGTAATCAAATTCTTGCTCATGCTTAAGCAGACCCTGGAATCGCAAGCGGACCGCTTCTTTGTTACAGAAGGGCGAGAGGCTCAACTTGGCACATGGAAGGATCTGAGACACGCGAATACTCGTCAAGTTCCGTTCTTAGATAAGTACTTCCAATTTTCCATTGAGGTCGAAACGGAGGACCTTCCTTCTCCTGAAATTCAGCAGCTGTGGAAGCTCGTGTCAGAGTCCGGTGCAGTCACTACTCAGGGTGCGGTTACGAAGGTTCAATTGGAAATTGCTCAACAGCCGGTACATAAGGAGAACGTGAAAGGTCGATTTGTGATTGGAGGGCGCATCTCGTATGGTTCGAAAATCATTGCTGGCTGGCACGATGTTAAGGGGTTTGTTGGCACCAAGGAGATATTTACCAAGAGCACCAAAAATTTGGAGACATCAGGATTCCTACGCTTTTCGAGGCGAACAGACAGCGTAGCTAAGATGGTCGAGGCAATTGCGGGAGAACCATTTTTAGAAGCTCTACGGTACCAGTTTATGTCTCAACGGCATTTGTCTCCCGTGAGGGAAGAATCACAACAGGTCGTCCAAGCGGGAAGCCCACCTCCTGGATATGTCGGACATAAGGGGGAGTACGCAATGCCGCACCTGGTAAGAATTCTTGCAGCTCCCGAGAAGCGAGAAAAAGCCAGTTTGATTGGAAAGTTTGCGTCCCGAGTCGCAAAGGTGGAGAACCTCAAGTCTCGATCAGAAGGTGCTCGGCTTCTGAGTGACATACGAGGAAGAAACGTGGATACCGGCGCACTGTGTTTACTCGCTGATTTTGGGTTTGGAGTCAGTCAGTGTCTACCGATCTTTGTGCAAGGAGCTATGCACGACCCGAATCAACTTCTTATAGTAGAGCAGCCGGAAGCACAATTGCACCCAACGGCTCAGCTTGAGCTAGGTTCCTATTTTTCCGACTTGTGGGTTAAGCACAGAGTGCCAAGCCTAATCGAAACTCACAGTTCAAATATTGTCTTGCGCCTGCGTAGACTTGTTAAGCAGGGACTGTTGCGGTCGGAAGATGTCTCAGTCGCATACTTTGCAATTGAGACGGTGAAGAGGAAAAGAGGCCCGAGTTTTCAGGCGGTAGTCGTACGAAATCTCGATGTAAATCCTGACGGATCCCTGACAAAAGGGCTTCCCATGGAGTTCTTCGGTGCCGACGTCATCGAAGCGCTGGATATGGAGAGTGAGAGTGAGCAGTAATGAGATCACAATCGACACTAATATCTTCGAGCATCTGTTTAATCCTCAGAATAACGAAGATGACCACATTGACGCGCTATTGCGCCGCCTGATCGAACAGCGCGTGGCGTTGTGCATTGATAAGAGCGGCAGAATCTTTGGAGAGTATGCGCATCAGCTAAATCCATTTTTCAAAAAGAATGATCAAGGGCAACGTGTGATTTGGTTACGTTATTTTCTTGTTCTCGCAGAGCGGAAGGAAGTTGCCGTTAACGGCGGAGATGCGCTTATGGTCTCCATTAGGGGGCAAATCCCGTTCGCTGAGGCAAGCGATCAAATCTTCGTGTACGTGGCCATTTTCTCAGATTGTATCTTGATCTCCAATGATCACGGCCACATAACGAATCATCGGAATAATTTGAGGCGAAGCGCCAGGAAACACGGCAGCAAGAGCACGGACTTTATTGATTCAAAGGATGCATATTCTTCGATGGTTTTTGCGAGCTGAGGGGCCGATTGAAAACGATCCCGAACCTAATTGTAAACTCCCCTTATGAGGAGCCTAAGTCCCATTGGCTCTACAATAGAGAGACGCGCTCATTCGCGCTGGAACCGGGACGCCGCCCTGCGGGCTATGTACGAGCTTCCGAAGCCTCGAAGTCATTCGATGACCCAGGCGAGTTTGTCGAACTGCCGCTCGTCAACCAAATCCGCCCGAGGGTAAAGGCCTGGCGGGACTTTGATTATCCAGCGGCGACGGGCATCACCAAGCGACTGCTGAAGCACTGGCAGGACTTAGAACAGCGGGAGAATGACCGCCGTTTCTTTTTCTGTCAACTCGAAGCGATTGAAACACTAATGTGGTTCGCGGAAGCACCTGAGTCAGACAGGGTAGGAATCAAATTGCCGGGTGATGGCGGGGAATTCCTACGGTCGTGTTCCAAGATGGCCACGGGCTCAGGCAAGACCATCCTGATGTCTATGCTGATTGCCTGGCACGTACTGAACAAAGTCACCTATCCGCAGGACAAACGATTTTCGAAAAACATTTTGGTGATCGCGCCCGGCCTGACGGTGAGGAACCGTTTGGAGGTGCTGGTTCCGGGGAGTGCCGGCAACTATTACTCAGAATTCCAGATTATTCCCTCAGGCCTGGAAGACAAGCTGCGCCAAGGACAGACGTGCCGTGTGCTGGTGCGCAACTGGCACAAGCTGGATTGGGAGACCGAGGAACAGATCAGCAAGAGACGCAGTGTGGATAAGCGCGGAGCTCTGAGTGACGAGGCGTATGTAAGGGAAGTCCTCGGGGAGATGCATACTGCGGAAAATATACTTGTCATCAATGACGAGGCCCACCATGCTTGGCGCGTGCCGCCGAAGGTTCGAATAGCGGGCATATCCAAAGACGAATTGAAAGAGGCTACAAAGTGGGTGGGGGGATTGGACCGGGTTCATCGTGCACGCGGAATTTTAACGTGCTATGACCTCACGGCAACCCCTTTCGCCCCAACAGGACGAAAGAGTGGCGAGGAGACTCTATTCGGATGGATTGTGAGCGATTTCGGTCTCAATGATGCGATTGAGTCAGGGCTGGTGAAGACGCCGCGCGTCGTGGTTCGCGATGACGGAGAACTGAGCAGCAAATACAAATCAAAGTTCTACCATATCTACACGGACCCTGAGGTGAAGCCGGACCTTAACCGTAAGGCTGAGCCACACGTGCCCCTTCCTGACCTTATTCACAAGGGGTACTACTTCCTCGGCAAAGACTGGCTAGAAACCGCGAAGTCCTGGAAGGAAGGGAACATAGATACTCCTCCAGTGATGATTACCGTCGCCAACCGGACGGAGACGGCGGCAAGGGTCCAGTTCGCATTCGTCCACAAACGCATACGAATTGAGGAGCTGTGCACTCCCGAGAAAATTCTTCATATCGATTCAAGAGTTCTGGATGAAGCCGAAGCGCAGGAAGATCTGACTGAGGTTCACGCTGAACCGAAAGTGAGCAGCCAAACAGAGATGGAAGTCGACGAGGATGGCGCGGAAGAGAACGGCGCTGGCACCGGACGCAAGAAGCTTTCCAAGAAGGATCGTGCCGAGCTACTGCGGAGGACAGTGGACACCATTGGGCGCCAAGGTGAGCCGGGCGCGGAGATTCAGAATGTGATTTCGGTGGGTATGCTGTCTGAGGGTTGGGATGCAAAGACGGTGACCCACATAATGGGCCTGCGGGCATTCACTTCGCAGCTTTTGTGCGAACAAGTTGTTGGACGAGGGCTTCGTCGGACGTCCTACGAGGTGGATGAGGAGACGGGCCTGTTCCGGCCGGAGTACGTAAACATCTTTGGAGTGCCCTTCACGTTTCTTCCCCATGAGGGGAGCGCCGATGCCCCTCCGCCACCGCCGCCTTCGGGAAAGACCAGAATTGAGCCTGTACCGGAGAGGCGAGCGCAGTACGAGATCACATGGCCGAACGTGATTCGAATAGACCACGAATACCGCCCGCACCTGACATTGGATACAAGCAAGTTACAGCGACTTGTGTTGGACGCCTACCAAACGCCTACAATTGCGGAACTCGCACCGATGATCGACGGTAAGCCGGACTTTACACAGTTGAAGGAAATCAGTCTGGAGGATCTGGCTAGAAGATTCCGAATGCAGAAGATTGTCTTTGAAACAGCTAGCGAGGTTTATGACCAGATGGTGCCGACGTGGAAAGGCAGCCGCCAATATCTGCTTGCCCAGTTAGTCCGACTAGTGGAGCAGTATATTTCCGGGGGCAGTGTAGTGGTTGACCCTCCGCTTTTCAACGAAGACGACCGACGGCGAAGGATCGTGATTACCTTGAACATGACCCGCGTTGTGCAGCACATGTGGCAGGCTTTACGCTTTGAAAATGCACTTTCTTTGACTCCTGTATTCGACACGGAGCGCCCGATTCGCGCGACTGGCGACGTACTCCCTTGGTACACAGGAAAAGCCTGCGAACACACCAAACGCTCTCACATCAATATGTGCGTTTATGACAGCAGATGGGAAGCGAACGAGGCACTAGAGCTTGATCGCAACCACAATGTCCGTGCCTGGGTGAAGAATGATCATTTGAATTTTGAGATTACGTACTCGTTCAAAGGAGTGATTCACAAATTTAGGCCGGATTTCCTGATTCGGCTGACGAACGGCAGAACCCTGATTCTAGAAGTGAAAGGTCAGGATGACCAGCAACAACAAACGAAGCGGGAATTCCTCTCCGAATGGGTCCGGGCCGTAAACGGACACGGGGGTTTCGGCGCGTGGGCCGCCGACGTGTCCCGCCATCCTTCCGACATTCACGAGATTCTTGCAAGACACATCTAGTTGTGTAGGCAAAGAGCAGCGAAATTGCCGGCCTAGGCGTCTACGCCCGTTTGCAGACTAGCAACTCCGCAGCGTTGGCAAATGAAAGAGCTATCCCACTCAGCGAACTGCTTCTGGTAGGTCGAGTGATTGTGCTTCCAGACAAAGAACAACAGAAGAACGAAGACTGCGGCAGAAATCAAAGCGAAAGCAGTCAACGGAGCCGTTAAAACCGTCGTCGCGTTCGTCGTGACGGTGTTGACGTAAAACACGAGCCAGCACCCACAGAGAAACACGAGAGCGGACCATCCGATGATCTTGAGATACGACCATTTCACAGGTGGGGTCAGCTTCTTGGAAAGGGCAGATTGTTGAGTCCCCCGCGTTGTGGCCCTGCCTACAACTAGGTCCGGTCCGCCGCCGCCAGCAACGACTGCACGTAGCCGCGTCCGCGCTTCAATCCGGAAGTGTCCTTCCTCGTAGGCGAGTGAGACTTTCTTGAGATCGGTACTGTTGCACTTCGGGCAGCGCAAGTCCATCTTGTCACCTCTTGCAGCCCCACTTCTGTGTGGCTATATATCCTTCCTGATCACCCCGAGGCATTGCCTCTCGGAAGTCGCCTCAGAGCTATCGCTGTTAAACCCCGCTGCGCGGGATTAGTTGCTTACTCTTGCTCGACCATTATTTGGCTGGGCCATCTTCTGAGCCAAATACAGCAGAAGTTTGCGATCTGCTTCTTCCGCTTTGCCCAACAGACGGCGGAGCTTATTCAGAAAGCGCGAATCTTTACCACTACTGCCCCAGGCGATGTCCTCAGACGACTTCCGCTTGGGAAGATTCGGCAGTTTGGGGGGCTCCTCACCGTCATAGAAAAGTTGGTACATGGGAACTTCCAGAGCCCGGGCCATTTTCTCCAGCGTTTCGATGGCCGGGACGGTATGGCCGTTTTCGACGCGGGAGATGTAGCAACGAAGCAATCCCGTCTTCTTCTCGATGTCCCCTTGAGAGAAGTGTTTTTCCTCCCGCATGGCTCGCAATCGATCTCCGATAATCATGCTGGTATTACCTCCTGCCGTCCGAAGCGCCGAATTGAACCGACTTTAGACCTAAACCAAATCTCTCGCAAGTCGTTTCGCGCGGGCGGCGCAGTTCGATAGAATTCAATGATGTACAAATAATACAACGAGCGCTCGTTGTTTTACAATGAACTCTTCAGCGCGATTTCTTGGACTTGGGAGGCCGACCGCCCTTGCGCTTCCTGCGTTTAGCTTGCAGCTGGCTAAAGTACGCCGAGCCCCGCTTGGCGATCTCCTTCCCACCCTTCCGTCCAAGTTTGACGGCGGCGGGATCTTTCTTCTTCGGCAAAATTCAGAGGGTCTAGCTCTAGTCTCCTGACCGTATTATGCATTACGAACAATCACGCTCCAATGCGACCGGCAAGCACTTTTCCCAGAATGCGATCACAGCAACGGCGCGTCCGACAACTCCGACTAAACTATCCAGTAGAGCCGAACGGTGTTTTCCGAATAGCCAACCACCAACGAATTAGCAAGTTCGTCCCAAAGTATCACGATAGTGGCCGCTTCAAGTGCATGGCCTTCTCGCCTTTGATATGCTGCAGCTGCAACGGACCCCTTTGCGAACTGTGAGGACCTTATGAGTACTTCAGATAGCCCTGACGAAATCGTGAGCACGAGCTACATCTTTGCGCGTGTTGCGGCACGGCTGGACGCAGATGAAACCGCACGGTCGCTGTGGTCGAAGCTGGAGCAGGAGGTAACTGCAGGTGGTGTGTCGTCCGCGAGAAGCTACCTAAGGGCCAGGTTCAGGGAACTGTCCGATCGCGTCACGATGGCGCTCAAGCAAGGAGGTCAGGGCTGACGTGCCGGAAGCGCGCTATCGCATCGACAGCCTGTCGGTCGAGGGCTTCAAAGCCTTCGGCGCCACGCAAGAAATTACGCTCGCGGGTAAGCACAGCTTCCTGTTCGGAGCGAATGCACGTGGAAAGTCCAGTATCGTCGAGGCGATTCGGTGGTGCCTGTTTGGTTCAGAGCGCGACTCGGATGTGCGAAACCGGTTCAGTGAGGCAGTCGATTGCAGAGTTGAACTCCGCCTGCGTGATGCCGAGGGCCTGTGGCGGTTGGAACGCCGACTTCTCCCAGGTCAGCTGCGTTCTGACCTTACGATCAAAAACCCCCAAGGCTCGGAGGTCACCCAAAAGGAAGCGCTCCTTCCGAATCTGGTGCGACTCGGCACTGGTGCAGGAGCAGGAGCTGTGGTTTTTTTCTCGGCACAACAGGCGACGCGAGCCCGAGCCTACGGCGATCTTACACGTTTCCACGAGGTGCTTTACGCGCACCTGAATCTGGTCGAAGCAGAACGGCTGCGTACGGAGCTAACGCGCGAATTGGAGGAGCAATTCGAAATTCAAAGACAGCGCTCCGAGGATCTGCAGTCCGCCGAAGACAAGCTCCGTGTGCAGCTAAAAGATGTGGACGCACGGCTTGAAGAAATCTTGCGCAACCCACCATGGGAATTAGACGAAGCCCCTACTCGGCCGGCCTCAGATTTGCGGATCCGTTCGTTTGTTGCTGACTTGGCCACTGAGTCGGGAAACGCAGTTGATCCCGCTTGGGAGTGCCCAGTGGCACTAGAGCAGACGGAAAGATGGGTAAGCTACCTTTCAGGGAGGCGTGCTGCCGAGCGCCAGCAGGCGATTGCTTCTTGCAACGACGAGGTCTTTCGGCTGTCTAAGCAAATTGCAGAAATCAGAGCTGCTAAGGATAGGGAGGTAGCCTTTAACGCCTCTGCGCGGGATCTGGGCCAGCGGCTCGCTGAATTATGCGAGGGCGCTCGGATCGAGGAGATTGATAGTCGATTGCAGGCAGCTTCGGAGCAGCTGAGCAAAGAGGTTCAATTCGAAGTCGCGCGGAACGCAGTTATCCCCTTACTCCGTGCCGACACCCAATCGTGCCCGATTTGCGAAGTCGCGTGTGACGGGGCGGAACTGCTGGACCGCGTGACGCAGCGTATCCAGTTGGCAAGCTCCGTGCACGAGCAGGCCGCACATGAAGTGCAGATTCTAGCAGCTCAGCAGAAGCAGGCCCGGGCACTTGTTGCACAAAAGGAAGCAGCGGCGCGTGAAGCGGATATTGCGCGACGGAAATACGAGCAGCTGGTGGCAAAACTGTCGGAACGCGGATGGTCGCCACAGAATTGGGAACAGTCGGCTGAAGCGCGTTTGGCAGAACTCGAAGGACAACTGGACGCCCTAAAACAGGAAGGCAAGAGTGCTTCCGCGCACAATGCCCTTCACGTCCAACGGATCAAAGCTCTCCGTGAGGAGTGGAGATACCACCAATTCCGAGACGAAGAGCAGCGCCTACGATACGAGTTGCAGGAGGGATTGCAGCCTGCCCGAGATCGACTGCGCGCAATGCAAGATTTCCGTTCAACTGTCGAAAGTATTTGTGGAGTTCTTCGCGAAGAGTTTGACCTGGCTGTAGATCGTGCATTGCCAAATGTCTCCGCTCAACTTACCGAAGCGTTTCAACGGCTAACGAATCACCCGGCTTTCGATAAGCTACGGGTTGAGCGGGCACAAGGAGCTGACCAGCTGGTGGTGAAAGTCGGCTCGACACGAGCGCCAGTACCGTGGTCACGCCCCGAGGACGTGTTAAATGGTGGAGCGTATTCCGCCCTCGGGCTCATTCCACATTTTGTCTTCTCAGGCTTCCACGCGGAACAAGCGAAGTTGAACGTCTTGATTGTCGACGACCCCTCTCAGAGCTTCGACACTACGCATGTTGAGCTGCTTCTGGAAGAACTGCGACGTGCCAGCGAACACGCACAACTCTTGCTGGCCACCCACGAAGAAGAGAAGTTCCTGCCGATTCTGGAGCGACTTTACCCTGCGGGCTCGTTCACCGTCATTCGCGTAACTGATTTTCGCCCTGATCGAGGTCCCACCATTGAATACGGATGATCAACCGTTCGAAGCAGCCCGGATTCTCAAAGATCTAAATGTAAGTCCATCCGAGCTGGGCTATCGGGCCCAGGCGCTCTTTGCAGAAACTTTAGTTCGGATGGGTGCAACTATTGATTCCGTCGCACGTGCTGGTCATCCCGACGTAACAGCTCAAGTAGGCGGCCGCTTGCTTCGTTTCCAGGTCAAAGCCACGCGCTATTATTCGTTCAGTCTCACTGCAGAGGATTTGAAGGGCATCCGCCCAGGGTTTCCCCAGGAGGACGGCTACCTTGCGGTCCTCGATCTCGCTCCACCCCTGACGTGGACGTGTGTACGCTACGCGCATCTCCAGGTAATAGTGGGCCGCCAAGTACCCCTAGCGATGCTGAAGTCTATGGCGGATGCTCCTTTCTCATCGCAATGCACCGACAGCTGCGTGCAGCTTCTGATTGAGCATAGGGCTTCAATCGAGGCGTTCACTTTCTCTCTTCTGCGCAAAAGGGCACTCTGTGAGAGCAGAGTTGAGGGATGAGGGTGATATGGACAGGTAGTAGGGGCAAATAGGATGTTGGCCCTTCTTGCAGATATATATCAGGAGGGGAGTCTCCGTGTTTCACGCGACCGGTATCAGCACTGAACCCTAATCAAAAAGCGAAGGTTGCTGTCCCGTTCGCTCAGGAGGATGAACCACCCGCGGTGCTTCCATGCCCCAGAGTCTGCGGAAGAGATCAACGGTCCCAGGACCGAACCCGGCGTAGTGGTTGTTGGCAAATGCCAGAATCATGATGCGCCGCTCCTGGATCTTCTTGAGAAGGCTCACCCACTCGGAAAGGTCACCTTCCCGATCTACAATCACCTTGTCCCAAGTTGTCGTTTTTTCCTCGATCCCTTTCCGGTCCCCTAGCCAGCGAACATAAGTGAAGTCAGCGGTAATTAGGTCGAATTTGTCCTTCATCTCCCACGGCCGCGGCATCCAGCCTTGATCAATTAACGTGAGAGCGACGCCATGCTCTCGCAACAGATCTGCGAGTTTAGGAACCAGCCAGTCCTTATTGCGAATCTCGACGGCAAACTTGTGCTCCTTCGGCAGCTTTTTCAGAAACGGAACCAGCCTGGCTAGAAAATCGTCCAGAGACTTGAACGCGTATTTGTCAAACTTGCCGAATTGAAACAGCAAGGGCCCGAGCTTATCGCCTAGAGCCTCCATTGTCGTTAGAAAGACTTTGAACTCCTCATCACAATCTTTGAGGACCCTCTTGTGTGTGATCTCCTGTGGTACTTTGGCCGCAAAAAGAAATCCTTCCGGGGTTTTTGCATTCCAGGAGCGCACCACGCTCACATTCGGAGTTGCATAGAAAGTTGAGTCAATCTCTACGATGTCAAACTGCTGGGCGTAGTAACTGAGGTAGTCGGCAGGTCGCAAACCCTTTGGATAGAACGATCCCTGCCATCCTGTGGCTGTGAACGACGAGGTCCCAATCCGAATGCCAGCCATTTCCCGCCATTCTACACCGACTCAGCAAATGGTCAGTTTGATGCGAAACGCGCCAATTCCTAGAACCGGTCTCTTGGCCCCATTTCAGCAGATTCATCTCTGCATGCGTGTACGTGTGACGAAGCTCAGTCGAATTTGATGCGCTTCGATGTGTCTTCTATGCGCTTCCGGTACTCTTCGCGTTGTGAATTCGCGCTACCGCGACCCTCTTCACCGTCACGTATCGCTTCCCGGCACTGTCGATTGGTTTCGGCGATAGCCAACTGAAGCGTGTCACGATGATAACGTTCCACTTCTTCGATGGTAGTCCCATCCAGGGTGATTGTTGCACCGTCGACGCTAGCAATACCGGGTCTATGCATCGTGGTGATTCGGCGAGGATGATTCCAGTTTTCAATGAACAACCGTACCCACTCTGCATGGGGGCTGACGGAGAGTGCAAACGGAACTGAATACAGAGCACTCCCAGGAGTGCCATCATTCCGGGGCTCTGTAACTTCTTCCACAATCACACGTGTAATCTTAATGTCCTTAAATTCTGATGATATTGATTCTCGATCCATTTTTGCAGCAATCGTCGACATTGGCTTGCCGACCGGTGGCGCCGTTTCGCGAATACCTAATACAGTGCGAACCAAATCCTCGTAATCACGCTCTGAATATGGCTCGGCGGAGAGGTTGATGTAGTACTTTCCGAGCAGCCACGAAGGTGCCGCCTCGGACCAACTGCCCTTTCGCAAAACGGGAATGAACTTTCGGTGGTTCTGGGAAGTCATGATTTCCGCCGTCATGATGTCGCCCTCATAGCCGACACCTCCTTCGCGGTTGTCTGAGCGATGTTTGTACCGCGGAGTGCAGATGATGACGACGAATTGATTCTCGCGGATAGCCCCCTCCATGAAGGTGGTCAGTTGGTCCCCAGGAACAGCCGCCCACCTGTCGATAGAAACGTCGACTCCATCCGCCCGGAGGCGTTCGGCTAGCGCGCGAACCCAGTCACGGTGGGCATCGTCTTCCCAGGAATATGAAATGAATGCTGACTTCATAACGCTATCTTTTTTTGTTTTCTGGGTTGCAACCGTATCCACTGCAGGCTCCAACGCGGGGAAACTGTTGTGTGAACGAGCTTCGGAAGTAAAGGTCGATTTTTGTAGTAGGACTCTGCCTCTCCATATCTTCCATTCTTGAAGAACGCGGTCATGCCCGTGAGCTGAGTTTGCCTTTAGGTCTCCGGAGAAGTCTAGTCCCGCTGGCGCATTCCGGGCTGCAAGAAAGTTGCTTAGTGCCTGATTTGAGTGCTTAATCTGAAGTTCCCAAGTTGCCTTGAAATCATCAAGGATTTCCCACAGCTCGCCTTCTGTGGGAGGTCTGTTTATCTCACTGAACGCTTTTTGGTATGAGTCCAGTCGCGCCGCCGTGCTGCGCTCGATGTGGTCTGCGTAAATCCTAATCTGTGCTTGATAATCAGTGCCGCTGAAAAGCTGCGTGTGTTCCTGGGTCTTGGACCTTTCTTGGAGGTACTTGGTCGATTCGCGCCTTACGGTAGCGCCAGACTCAAAGAGCGTTTTTTCGTATAGCGAATCCGCGTACTGTTTTATCGAAGGGTCCAAGCGTCCAATCACCTCGTTAGGAGGGATTCTACGCCGAATGCAAGTCAGACGAGCGGTAGAAGTCACGTCCCACAAGTGGGGCTTTTAACCCCCGTCACCCCGATTCAGAACTGCCGCGTTTTCAGTTCACGAACCATCGCCAGGAAATGCTTGATCCTTGTCCCCACAATGAGCCGGGAATTGCGTCGATTTTGCGTAGCAATTGCGACAAGCGGGCCTTGCTTCGTTTCTCTGGAAATGTGAAAAACACCCCCGCCGCTAACTCCCTGGAGTTTGGGTGGATTGACCCGCCTCCCCCCAATCACGATCTCCTTGTGGTCAAAGTCGAGCAGCACATGATGTGCCTGTGACATCCCTTCCTGTAGGTATTCGGTGGCGTCCACCGGGTTCGTGGAGCAGTGAAACGACTGTTGATGGATATGACGCTCGGTCCTGGACACCTTGACTTGTGTCCTTGATGCGGAATAGCCAAGGACGAAATAGAACGATGCGAGCCCTTGGTCGTCCGGTTGATCGTTAAGATCGATCTCTGTGCCTGCAAGGAAAACGCGCCGCTCAAAAGGACCGAGTTGAGGCGCCGACAGAACCAGCACGGCGACATCAAGGTCGTTATGAATTTCCGAGGAACTCAGATGCGCTATACACCGCGGTAGCGGCAGCAACTTCCCGCCCCTGCCTTCGGAGGGAGCGAAAAGTCGCGCGTTTCCGGCTTCCCGTATCACGTGGGCTGCCGTGAACGCGAAGAGGTCTGAATCCAAGCGTACGAGGACGCAAGAACCAATCCTGTCGGGTCGACCGCCTCTATCGCAGATAAAAAGAGGCACCACGGATTCTTGTAGGCGTTCGGCTAAGAGCCGACGTTCTTCTGATTTCCGCGCTGATGCTTCGTCTAAGCGTGCCTGGAAGTCGATGCCGTGTTGTTGGGCGACTGGCTTTATTAGCTGGACGAGCTCGCGGACAGCCGTGTTTAATGAGCGCCCTTCGGCTCTACGTACTTTGGCGAAATCAATTCGTTTCGACACTATCTCGGTCAAACGCGCCCTTCGCCGTAGCACTGTTCAATGGCAAGACTCGCAACATGCACGGTTCGCTGGTACGGTCGGAGGTTTGGCTCCTATTCCATAATCCCAAATTCTGTATTCCGGTCAAGTAGCTCAGACTCAGACTCACACTCCCTTCGAAACGGGGTTCTGCGAAACGCAAACGCCATCGTTCCAGTGTTCACCGCGCAGCATCATGTTCGACATTTAGCCTTCGCCGGCATCCTCTTTGACCACGCTTCGAGGATTCTTGTCGTCGCGCAGTCCGACAAACTTCGAATGTCGTAACCTATCGCTCTCGGTCCATTCCAGGAACTCAATCTGCGCGACGGCTTCTGGCCTCAACCAAACTGCCTTCGTCATTTTCACAGCGTTGAGTTCTTCACCAAATCGTGATCGCCTCGTCTCCGGTAAATTCACGAATGGGCACCCCGGCGTCACGAGATGTTTCAATTTCGAAAACACTTGTCGCCGGGAGGCCGGAACAAATCCGTTCCGCGTTCTTGCCACATACATCAGCTTCTCTCCGTCATAGTAGCCGACGATCAGTGAGTCAAAGCCGTGTGGTCCGGGAAAATAGCCGCCGATCACGAACTCTTGTCCACGATTCACGCGATGCTTGATCCAGGCGCCGCTTCGCTTTCCCGGTTGGTAGTGGCTGTCCTTTTGTTTCCCGATGATTCCTTCAAGCCCTTGCTCCCGAACCGCAGATAGCAGATTCTCTGGCGCTGCCTCAACGTACTCCGCAATCTTGATTCTCTTGTCGCGCACAACAACGAGTGATTTCAAGAGCGCTCGCCGTTCGATCAGTGGAAGTCGTGTCAAGTCACGGTTGCCCCAGTACAACAGATCGAAAGCGTAGTAATGAATCCGAGATGCCTCAGAACGGGAATTTTGTAAGAGGTTGAAATCGGGGCGACCGTCGTCATCGATGGCGACCAATTCTCCATCTACGACCGTTCCCTCAGGCAGATCGGCCAACGCTTCCACGATGTAGGGGAATTGTCTATTGAGAGATTTTCTTCGCCGCGAGAATAGCGTGACACCACTCCCAGACTTGACGGCGAGGGCTCGATAACCATCCAGTTTGACCTCCCACACCCAATTAGAGCCTTCAGGTAACTTCGTCACCGACAGACACTCCATTGGCTCGATGAATGACGCTTCCGTTCTGGGTAGCGAATCCAATCGTGCTCCGATTTCTCTTTGCACTGCGCTCTTTAGCCGGGAGAAGGGCATTATTGACTTTTCGCCTTTTCTTCGCCTAGTATGGCGTTGGGGGCCGAAACCCGGATCGTCATGAGTTTACCCATTGCATCCACGAAAATAGAACAATCCGCAACTCCCAACCCCTGGGTCTTATCCGACCGCGCTTTGACAGTCTTATATGGTTGTCCTGAAATGCCCCGGCTCTCGCACTACTTCTTGCCGCGACTACTCTTCGCGAAGAAACAAGTTCTCTATCTGGACGGCGCAAACCAGATCAGCCCGCTCCTGCTAGCGCGCTTCGCGAGAGAACGCCACGCTGAGCCATCGGAAGTGAATAGGCTCATTCGCGTCGCGCGCGCCTTTACCTGTTTTCAACTGACCGAACTCGTCCGACGTGTGCCCAAGACTCTAGAAAGATTTTCTGCCGACGTGCTCATCGTCACGGCCTTGCCGGACCTGTATTTCGATGAAGATGTCCGAGATAGGGAAGCGCGCGCTTCGTTTGAACAGGCACTCGAAAGTCTGCGCAACGTCGCGCCGCTCTCGCTTTCCATCGCCGTCTTTTCCGACGCCACATCGTTCAAGACCAAGAGGCGCGATTTCTTTCAGCGACTTCGCAACCAGGCCGAACACGTCGTAAAGGTGGAATCCACTCCCGACAACAAGCTTTCCTTTACCCGCGAGAAACATACTCCGCTGCTTCCGGCTTGACCGGAAAGCTTGAGGTGCACAATGGGGAGAACCGTCCCTACTTTCGTCCAATTGATTCAAGAGGCCGCAGAGCACTGGAAAAAGTTCCGGCGCGCGTTGAGAAGGGAGGACCAGCCTCATTTCGACCGCCTTTTCACGCGAGTGCGTTGCTACACACAAGCGGCCACCTATCAGGCCCACGACAACCCAATGGAAGCAATCCTTCTTTCCATCGCTCTCGATCAGGAAAAGCGTCTCGACGCCGTCGAGAAGGTTCTTCAGGACGCAGGGGTGCTTTGTGAAATCGCTTCAAGGATGGATTCTCGACCTCTACCCCAATCAGAACGGGATGACGCTGTGGCTGATCGACCGGAACCAGTCGCACTACCGTTTGACCGATAGCTTTGCGCCGGCCTTTTATGTTTCGGGACCGGAGGACAGACTCATCCAGTTACGGGATGCCGCGCAGCGCAAAACCACAGAGCTTCGCACGCGATTTACCGAGCGCACTGACCTCTGGCTGAATGCGGCCCGCCAGGTCCTCGAAGTTTCCGTTCTCCGTCCCTCCAATTTCATCGGCTGGGGACGATGGGTGCACAAGCTCGACTCGAAATTGCAGCTCTACAACAGCGACCTCATGGTGGCGTCGCTGTATTGCTGGGAGAGGCGGCTGTTTCCGCTTTCCTTTGTGGAAGTCGAAGCCGACGACGAAGGAAAAGTTCTTTCCATCCAGTGCCGCGATGATGAATGGGCGCTAGATTATGAAATGCCCCCACTCAAAGTCATGCAGATTCGGTTATCCGGACTTGCGCGGATCGATCCCACGCACGGTCGCCGCGCGGCGCTCGAAATCGAAATGGACGGTACTTGCTGGGAGCTCGACGAAACGGGAGAGCCTCCGGCGATTCAATTTGCGGGTTTGCTCAAACGCCACGACCCCGATGTGATTCTTTCCGAGTGGGGTGACTCGACTATTCTTCCTTTGCTTCGCCAGCAGGCCGAACGCCTGCGATCTTCTTTGCCGCTCAATCGCGACGAGTCCGCGGCCGTCCAGCAATCCCGCGGTCGCAGCTACACGAGTTACGGAAGGATTCTTTTCAAAGCCAGCTCCATCACGCTCTTTGGCCGCATCCACATCGACAAGCAGAACTCGTTCATTTCGGAGAAGTGCGACTTCGCCGGCCTCTGGGAACTGGCCCGCCTCACCAAGCTTCCCATTCAATACGCAGCACGGACAACGACTGGTACCGGCATTTCGTACATGCAGATGGAACTCGCTCACCGCGATGGCGTGCTGATTCCCGAGCAGAAAGCGGAACCGGAAGATCCCAAGCGGCCCGACGAGCTATTGGTAGCGGACCGCGGCGGCCTCGTCTTCGTTCCGAAACTCGGCTTCACACCCAATGTCGCGGAACTGGATTTCGTGAGCCAGTTCCCAAGCATCATGGCGCGGTTCAATATTTCCCCCGAAACGGTAAATTGCCCGTGCTGTCCCGACGCTCCGCGCATTCCCGAACTCGGATACCGCATCTGCGAAAAAAGACGCGGCATCACCAGCCGTGTTGTCGAACGCTTGATTGCGAAGCGCAGCGAACTCAAGAAATTGCAGAAGACTTCTCCGCCCGACGCTGCGCTGCGATTCAAACTGCAACGTGATTCGATGAAATGGCTTCTCGTCTGCTGTTTTGGCTACACGGGTTACAAGAATGCAAGGTTCGGAAAAATCGAAGCCCACGAAGCCATCAATGCCGTCGCGCGCGAAACCCTTCTCGTCGCGAAGGAGATTGCGGAAAACGATGGGTTTCAACTCATCCATGCTTTGGTGGACTCGCTCTACGTTTGGAAAGAAGGAGCCAGACGAGAAGACTTCGACCGGTTGGCTAACGAAATTGAAACTAAAACACGCCTCCCTCTCGCGATTGAGTCCGTGTACCGCTATGTCGTTTTTCTACCCTCGAAACAATATGCAGACGTGCCCGTGCCAAACCGTTTCTTTGCTGTTGGCGAAGACGGGGAATTGAAAGTCCGTGGCCTGGAATGCCGCCGCCATGACACAGCACCACTGCTGAAACGGATGCAGGGCGAGGTATTGGCGATCCTCGCGGAGGCCCACGACTTTGAATCCTACGTTCACAAGATTGAGGCCGCGCGAATCGTCCTGGCGGATTACCAAGAGAGGCTTGCCAGCGGAGATGTGGACATCCAGGAACTCGTCGTGAGCAAGCGCATCACGAAAGAGCCGCGTGACTACCAAAAAGCCGGTGTTACCGCGATTGCGGCGCAACAGCTCTTCGGCAGCGGCGTTAAACTGCGGCCCGGACAAACCGTGGAATACATCATCACAAACAGCGAGTGCTCCGTGCCCAATGATCGGGTTCGGGCTTTTGCTCTATGGGAGGGCTGGTTCGGCTACGACCGGAAGAAATATGCCGCGATGCTGCAGGAAGCGTTTGAACCGTTTGTGCTGTGCCTGCCTAAGACTGCGGAGGAGAATCTTTTGAGTGATTCACTTACCGAAGAAGAGCTGAAACGGTTTCCCCTCTTTGCTGCTCTGGCACTTCTTCGCCCGTTGAACATTTGATCTCTTCTTGTAGAACTCCATCCACATCAGTCTCCCCGGATTTACAGAACCTCAACTTCTATCGGTAAGTTCCAAACAGAACTGTCCTTTCTCTTGTCTGCCCTTCCTGCGCGAAGACTGCGCCTAGACCGCCCGCTTCTCCTGTCAAGGGTCTCCGCTTCGCTCCGATGAACGCGAAACCCACGCGCCCTTGACAGCGCGGGCGGCTAGGGCGCCGGGGACCACTCAGGAAGGGCATTGCTTCTTTTTTTCAAGCGGAAATCACGCTCGAAAAAAGGAGAAAAGAGGAAAGCTAATGACAGAAAAACACCATGCCACTTGGGGAGAACTACTGCGGGATGCGGTCGAAAAGCCGGGCAGAATGCTCGAAGCCTACACCGCGTTCCACAACTACAGCTTCGGCAATGCATTGCTCGCTCTCGAACAGTGCACCCGACGCAACTTGCAGCCGGGCCCACTCAACACCTATCGCGGGTGGCTCGAATGTAAACGGCAAGTCCGAAAAGGGGAAAAAGGAATCACCCTCTGCATGCCCATGCCGTTCAAAAGGGCCGCCCAAATCGATAGCGTCGAGGACGAGACGACAGAAACCCAAACACGCTGCGCCTTCCGGTTTCGGGCATATTGGTTTGTGCTCGTGCAAACCGAGGGAGAAGATACTTATGTTCCAGCGATTCCCGGCTTTGACCTCGACACGGCGCTTCGCACATTGAATATCACGCGCACGCCATTTGACGAGTTGAACGGGAACATTCAGGGCTTTGCGACCGGAAACGAAATCGCTGTAAGTCCTGTCGCCGCACTCCCACGCAAAACCACATTCCACGAACTCGCACACATTGTTCTCGGGCATACCACGTCCGAAAAGATGGTGGATAGCGAACAGACCGCCGTGCATATCCGAGAGGTCGAAGCCGAATCCGTCGCCCTCATCTGCTGCGAAACGCTCGGCCTCGAAGGGGCAGAGTTCTGCCGTGGCTACATTCAACACTGGCTGAAAGCCGAAAAGGAAATTCCGACCCATAGCGCGGCTCGTGTCTTTGCCGCCGCAACTTCCATTCTGAAAGCGGGAACCGAATGACCAACGGAGAGCCTTGCAGGAATCTTTAAGCTTGCCTTGGTATCGACGTTGCGGTAGTTAGAGAGGACCCGAGCTTGAGGTGGATAATGCAAACGCGAGCCCCGCAGGGTCAATATCGCGTCATAGGACTGGACCCAATCGATACTCTCACGTGGCCAAGCGGCCCGCTCTGCAAGGACTGCGAAACGCTTGATGAAGCACTAGATTTGGCTGACCACAATCGGGCTTTGTATCTCTGGGTCTACGTATACGATCACGCTGGCGTGCTCTTGCACGAGACTGGCTGCCACCCGGAGCAGCTTGAAAGAATTCGAGAGCTGAATCAAAAACCTCCCGAGGGGCCTAAAACGAAACCCTAGGAAGGCTCGCTTCACCGCCCGCTCCCACGACCACCTCGTATTGCTTACTCGCACCCGAGCACTCGCGCAGACTACCATAGGCCGCTCCTTCGCATCGTTCGCGCTGCCCGGTTTGTGCAGTGTGTTCTTCCTCGCGATTCTCACTGATTTCGGCAAGCTGTTCTTTTTCTGCCGCGCATTTTCTTGGGCACAGCTTCGGGCCAATTCCTGCGCCCGGCAGCTTCGCGGCTTCTGCTTTCCCGGTTCCTCCCGAACGGCGCAGGTCCCTCCCATAAAGCACCCGCTCGCCTTGGGAGCAGCGGCCTCTGGCTTTTAGGTGCCCCAGGAAAATGGGGCAAGAAAAAGGAGAAAAATTCATGTCTTACCTCAACTCAGTAACGATTATCGGCTTCGTCGGCGCAGACCCGGAGCAGCGTCAAGCACGAAACAACAACGGCTCGAAGTTCACCGTTCTTTCCGTCGCCACGCAGCGGTCGTGGAAGAACACCGACGACGAATGGGCGTCGAAGACCGAGTGGCATCGCGTCTGCGTGTTCCGGCCGCGGCTCGCCGAATACGTCGCGACGACGATCAAGAAAGGTTCGCACGTGCTCGTCGAGGGCAGCCTTGTCAGTACCACATACGAACGCGGAAACGGCAAAGGCAAGAAAGCCAAGACCAACAAGCAGACGTTCTGGTGCATCCGCGCCGATGTCGTCCGCAAGCTCGACCGCGGCGAACCCGAACCGGAAACAGTTGCTTCCGGTTCCGCCACTTCGAGTGAAGCGCTCGACGCGTCCGATTCGGCTCCGTTCTAGCCGTTCTTCTTTGAAAAGGGCCTCAGATTGAGGCCCTTTTCGCATTTGTGTCGAATCCACGTCGGCACCGGAATTCATCCCGAAAGTCGTCTGCTCTAGCCGGTACTATGGCCTTTCTCGCCTAATCGGTGATAAAACCTCTGCACAATATAGTGCATCGACATCGACACAGCCCAGCGGCGATGAACACAGAGGTATTAGTCCGTGTGGATGCGCGTCTCAAAACGTTGGCTGGCCGCCTGTCTCTCCCTCTCTTTCGCAGTAACCATTGTTGTCGCTTCGCGTAAATACTTTTGGCTCTACATAACGCGGACGCGCGACCCCAGGCCGCAAGTCGCTGACTTATTGCGCGACCCCGCGGCGTCGAGCAATCCTGAGATTTTACTTAAAGAAGCAAATCGCCTTGCATGGCTTTTCAATTGGCCAAAGGCTGAGCCTCTCTATATCCGCGCAGAGCAACTATTCAAAGATAAAGGCGATACCCGAAACGAAATCTATTCACGAGTGGGCAGAATTCGGGCGCAATCGGAAACCATGTCTTGGGTTGATGTCTCTGAGATTCTTGGAAAAGAGTTAGACCTTCCAATTGCGAAGAGTGACCAAAAACTCAGACTGTGGTGTCTCGCAGCAAAGGGATACACGGACTTGGAGATCAATCCGGTGTCGGCCAAGCGTGTGTGGACGGAAGCCCAGGGAATCGCCCATGCCTTGGGAGAACGGGAGTGGGAATCGCGGGCGAAAGGCGAGCTCGGGTTCGTCGCATTTCTGGAAGGGGACAGCCGACGCGCCGCGATAATGGTTGGAGACGCATTTCTATCCGCCAAGGCGAGCGGCGACACGGGCAACCAGGTTCGACTTCTTGAAATGATGGGAAATGGGTTTAATGAAGCGAAGCGTTATGGAGAGGCGCTAGCGTTTTTTGAAAGGGCGATAGAGACAAGCAGCTCCAACCCTGACGCAGGGTTTCCGTTCATGGCGTATGAAGGGGAGTCCCAGGCGCTGGCCGCGCAAGGCAAAAAGTCGGATGCCGTGGATAAGCTCGGCCGCGCTTTGACTATCGCGAGAGCAAATCAGAAGCGCGGGCATGAGGCCATGATACTGCTAAGCCTCGGAGAGCTCGCGCTCCAATCGGGAGATCGCCAAGGTGCAATGAATTATCTTGAGCAGGCGGGTCAGATTGCGCAGACGTACAACTTCTACCGGACTGAGGGGCAGGCCATGATCGATCTGGCGGGTCTCTATCGAGATGCCGGCGACCTCAAATCCGCGGAAGAGCGTGCGACTCTGGGAGTCGAGGCCAGTAAACGAGTCGGTGACAGATACTATCTCCCAAGAGACCTTACGATTCTGGCTGACTTTAAGGCACAGCGTCGATCTACGGCGGAAGCTGAGGCACTTTATCAGAACGCCGAGGATGTTATTGACGGAATGCTCGTCAACCTGCATGAGGCGTATTGGTCCAGTTCCCTCGCCGGAGCGATGAGCGCGACCTATCTTCATCACTTCGAGCTAGAGGTGAGGGAGGGCAGTGTGGAACGGGCACTCAGTGTGTTGGAGAGAGTCAGAGGACGAACAGCAGCGGCGGTGCTCGAAAACAAAGTGTCGTTTAGCAAAAACGAATCCGACGAAGTGCGAACCCTCGAAGACGCAGCCTCCGATCTGCAACTTCGATTGATGCGCTCGGAGAACCCAAAGGAACGGGCTGGGCTTCTCGACCAGTTGGTCGAGTACGAGCGGCGGCTAGAGTGGACTCGGACCGAACGTAGAGATTCAAAGCCCGGATGGTTTGAGAAGCCATCGTCCTTGAAGGAAATCCAAGGCAGTCTGCGGTCGGACGAGGTTGTGCTTGAATATGTGCTCAGCGAACCGAATTCGTACTGCGTTTGGATTTCTAAAACGCAGGCGGGCCTAGAGGTCCTGCCTGCTGGACGACAGCGAATCGAAGAGCTGACAGAGCAATATCTGGCTGAAGTGCGAGCGAAGCGCGATAACAACGTTTTGGGAAAACAACTGCACGGCGTTCTTTTAGGTGCGCTGCCTGCGGAAACAAACCGCGAACGCCTTATCGTTGTTCCAGACGGAATACTGAATCAGCTCCCATTTGACACTCTTCGCGATCCAACGGGTTCCTTCTTACTTGAAAGCCGAACCATAAGCTACGCACCGGCCTCCACAGTTCTGACCGTTTTGCGAACCACCAAAGTTGCACAGGTACCGCGACACACGTTCTTGGGAGTCGGCGATATCCCATATCAGAATCAGGGCCATGTTTCGTCGAAGCTTGAAAAACCGAGTGCAATTGGACAACGGATTGAGAGGGGTTTCTCCGATACTTTCGGCACCACTTTGTCAGATTTGCCACAAACCCGCGAGGAAGTTCTCTCCGTCAGCAAGATCGTTGGCAATGACGGCGTTCTGCTGCTTGGCTCGAACGCAACCGAGACCGCTTTCAAGTCTGAGCCTTTGTCGGATTTCAAAATCGTTCACATCGCCGCGCACGGATTTGCGGATACTCAATTTCCAGAGCGATCAGGTTTGGTGCTGGGGGTTGACCCGAATTCACGTGACGATGGCTTATTGCAGGTCCGCGAGATCATCCGACTTCATTTTATTGCCGACCTCGTGACGCTCTCCGCCTGCAACACAGGCATCGGAAAGCTCCAAGGGGAGGAAGGCATCACGAACTTGGTGGAAGCATTCCTTGTAAGCGGCGCTAAGGCAGTCGTCGCGAGCTTGTGGAGTGCGGATGACATCTATACGAGTGCTCTGATGGAGCGGTTTTACACCCACATTGCGGAAGGGCAGGACAAGGCCGCTGCGTTGCGCCACGCAAAGCTTGATTTGCTGGCAAAATACGGTCGCCAGGTCCCACCTTACTATTGGGGAGCCTTTATTTTGGTCGGAGACGGAGGGTCTCCGATACCTTTGGGGGGTCAATGACTCTCGACTCGCAAACTAAAGAGAAGATATATTCCCGCGTCTGTGAGCTTGTGACGCGGAAGCACTTCGATCCCGGTATGAACGGGGCGAATTGGGAAGAATTGTCCAAAGCTAGGAAGGATCAAATCCTCCGAACTACGAGTGACGAAGAGTTCGAAAAGCATATACAGGAATTGCTGAGCGAACTAAAGACTAGCCACACGGGGTTTCGCCACTCAAAGAGTCCGAATATTCCTGGACGACATGCCATTGCAGCCACCTTCATGCGCTGCAACTTCGATGGTGAGCAACGCTGGATGTTCCAAGATGTCCACGAAGGCGGCCCAGCGCATACGGCAGGCTTGCGCCCAGGCGACATTTTGCTCCAGGTCCGCGATCGAGAGCTGAAGCCACCTGAGCCGCCGATTTTTCCGGTTGGAGATGACTCACAATACGCGGTCCAAAAACCAGATGGCAAGCGCGTAGTGGGAACGTTGAACGTTCCATCTCCGAGGTCAAAAAGCCATCCTGTGATTGTCCCGAAGGCGGTCTTATGTTCACAACTGCCCGACGGGATCGGTTGGCTCAAGGTGACGATGTTTCCTGGAGCCGTTGGGATTGACCTTGCCAAAATGTTCGACGCTGCCATCGCACATTTAAAAGATTCGACCAAGCTCATTGTGGATTTACGCGGCAACACGGGTGGAGGCATTGGTGGGTTGCGCCTGATGAGCTATTTGACTGCTGGCAAGAAAGAGGTTGGATACAGCCTCACGCGAGCAAGAAAAGAGAAGGGGTATGCCAGAGAACAATTGCCACGATTTGGCCGTATACCGTCACACAAGGCCACGCTTTTCTGGCTCGCATTGCGCTACGGCTTTATTGACAAGTCCATTCTTGTCGTCACGGAGGGCCTGGGGCCGCAGAAATTCCACGGGCGAGTGGTCATTCTCGTGAACGAGCACACAGCCAGCGCCGGAGAAATGGTCGCGGCGTTCGCAGAAGAGAATAGACTTGCGACTATCGTTGGCAAGAAAACACCGGGCCGATTGTTGAGCGGAACGACCTTCCGCGTGAAGCCGGGTTATATCCTCGGCTTGCCTGTGGCTGCATATCTCACCTGGCAGGGGAGTCTGATCGAAGGTAAAGGGATTACGCCGAGCGTTCCGGTTGACCTGACCGCTGATCACCTCATGGCCGGGAAGGACACCCAGATGGAAAAGGCTTTGGAGTTGCTGAGGGCTATGTGATTCGAGTCCGCACTAGTGTTCATCGCAGTAGTAGGGGATAAGAACTCCACTCTGAACCAGTTTTTCGGATTTGCAAAACATAGCGGCCGGAGCGTGACGATGAGAGACTCGCTGGAATTTGAAGCGAAGTAATTTGGTCCGCCAGTTTAGCTGTGCCACCTGCTGCGAATAGTGTTTCCCCTGAGGGCGTCACAATTCGGATGTCGTACTGCCCCTCGCTGCTCCCCAAAGGGAGGTAAATGTTCCAGTGCGTGGCAACGTGATTTATCTCTAATGGAGGTTCCGCTAGATTCGGTTCCGTGCCGCGGGGGATCGAACGGTTCCTTAAATCCAACACAGCGGTCTGCGCAAGCAGGGACTCGTTATGCTTTTGGAGCAAGACCCAACCGGCGATTCCAATAGCAATCAAGATGCTCGCGGCAATGGCTAAGAGCCTTTGCGTGCGTCGGCGCTGGTGAGCAGCCTGGAATTGGGAATAATCGCCGTAGCAAGGGCTGCAGGAAGTCAGGTGATCGAGCCACTTCTCCGCTTCGGGGAGTGCCATTTCATGAGAGGCGATTCTCCTGAGAACATCAGAGCCAGGGCACCCGGCGCGTTCAGGGTTCGGAAACTCCTTGAGCAGACCACGGCCCAGCGCATCCAGGATGCGCATTTCGTCTCTCTCCGAGTATCCCTTTGCGTTCAGACCTGCCTCCTTTTGCAAACTTTATCTCGTTTCACCGAGAAGATACATCCGGTTCGTCTCACCCTGTCTTCTTCGACTTTCCAGCTTTCAGCAGTCGAACGAGGTTCTGTCGAGTCTTCTCCACCCCGTAGTCGAACTTCTTTCTCGCTTGATCTTCCGTGGTGCCCAACCACAAGGAAATTTCTTTCCACGAATAGCCTAATTGACGCGCCTGCCAGATTTTTTTGGTTCGGGGGTCCATTCGGTCTGTAATCTCTCTGATCGCGATCGTTCGTTCGAGCTCTTCGACCCATCCCGCGTCTTGAGCGCTCTCGATACGCTCAAGATCGACGCTGGACGAAACAAGTTCAATCCTCTCCGCACGTTTCTGTTCTTGCTGTACCGCTCTATTGAACCGGTGAACGAAGGCCAGGAAAAGGTAGGATTGCAGATCTGCGATAGGTTGGCGAGGATCTGTATTTCGTCGACGCGTTTTTGAAACCGAGCGGAGCATTTGCTCCCAAACCTGAGCGGCCATTGAAGCGCTCTCAGAGCCGAGGCCATCTGCGTTCAGCTCTCTTTTGGCATGCACCAGAACCCGTGGCCACACTTCTCGAGCAGCAAGGATCAATTCATCATCGATAGCAGGTCGGTTCAGGCTCTGTCCCTCGTCGGCCGGGAATAGAACCCAATCGCCGTATGGGTCCGGTTTGCTCATTGCCCTGGGTACCCCGATGGGCAGGGGCATTCGAGCGTGGCATTCCGTTGCTATCGGCGTCAATGGTACCGAGATGATAGACTCTGACCGAAACTGGTTGAAGAAATCGGATAAGGCAATCTGGCGCGGCATCGATCTGCAAGCGACTGCAGATGAGGTCGCAGCTTGGAACACCAAGACAGTGATCGATCTTACCGAGCGGTTGCGATCCTTTAAGGCTGAACGGGCTTTGCTCATGAGTTATTGCGTGAGCCTCCCTTTTTTTGAACAGGATGTTCTTCCGTACCTTCAGGAAGCCGGTGAGGGTCGCGTCACCGTCCTCCTCACGGAAAGCGAATACCAATGCTCGTTTTCCGATTTCGTTATGGGCGCTGGTATCCGCTACCGTTTTAATGCAGTGCGAATGCCTATTCCAACCAGCAACTTCCACCCGAAATTATACTTATTGCTAAAGCCGAAAGAAGCGCGCCTGTTGGTTGCCAGTGCGAATCTCACTCCTTCTGGTTTCCGAACGAATCTTGAAATTGTAGATGAACTGACTCTCTCTGATAGCGGTCAAGGTGATTTGCAGGCGTTCGGTCAGTTCGCACAAATGCTGCAATCCCTGGCCAAGCTCGACCCGCTATTGGCCAAGCCCGTGATACGCGAATTGAATGAAATAGCCGATATGCTCCATCGTTGGATGGACAGCCCACCGACATATCGGCCCGGGCCTCAATTTCTTCATAGCATTGAGGAGCCGCTGTTAGATCAGCTGCTGCATCTCGTTCCCCCTCCTCAGGTGAATGAAATAGTCGCGGTTTCTCCCTTTTTTGATGAGCATAGCAAGGCTATCCTCGAACTCGCCGCGGCGTATCCGAAATCGCGTGTGCGCATTATCAAAGGCAGTAACGAGGGCTCCCTTGCGGGGCAGCCGTTAACCAAACTTAAAAACCGTCTTGTTGTGGAAGAGCTTGCCGCTGTAGATGACCGCAAGGACCGTCGTTTGCACGCCAAAGTACTGCTGTTGCGTGGTTCAAGACGCGAGTGGGTAGTCAGCGGCAGTGCAAATCTCACCCGGAGGGCATGGCTCATTGCGGCGAAGGACGGCGGTAATGTAGAAGCACTTGTCATCCGGGAATATGACGAGAGCCTCGGCACTCGCCTCCTGCCTGCGATTAAAACTCGCCGCGTAGACCCACAGAAGCTCTTCTGGGAAGGTGAGCCAATAGTCCCAGGTTCATCTGGGCAGCGGCTCGCGATCACCGATGCATACGTAGAAAACCGCGAGATCGTGATTCTGCTGGAGCCGATGTCACCGGTCCGCGGGCTACATTTTGTGGTCGTTATAGTGCAAGGTTGGCAGAGGATAGAATCCGAACCGACTATCCAATCTAACGACGACTATGCTGTAGTGCTTCGCATTCGGATTGCTAGAGAGTACATGCAGGCTGAGTTTCCACTCTCTGTTACTGTTGAGGCTCGATCGGCGACCGGAAAGATAGCCGTTGCGCGTAGTTGGGTTGCCGTTCCATCCGCTCTTTCCCTCACGGCAACGCAACGTGGTGTCCGCAATTCCACGCGCAACCTCTGTCAGAGGGTGTTTGCCGACGACGATGCTGCGTCTGTGGTCTCGGATGCAATTAGTCGCTTCTTGGGGGATCTGGCGGAGGTATCTGCGCAACCCAAGAGTATCCCACCTGGTGTCGGACAGACCGCAGAGAGCGAAAGCGAGCCGGATCGGCAATTGTCAGTGGATGCGTTCATCGTCTCGGATGAAGAACTCGGTCGTTTGCGAGACGCCACGTCGCGCACGGTTCAGACACTGTCCGGCCTCGCCGCGTTACTGCGAAGACTCTTGATTGTTGCCGACCAATCGGAGGATGAAAACGCACCTGCCGACGTAAATCTGGAAAGAGAGGAACCGGAGGAGCAAGAAGACGATGAAACTGACAAGCGGCGCGACGCGCTCAAAGCAGAAGAACTCCTCAATATTCTCACTCAACAGTTTCAATTGACCGTCCGTGAAGCTATGGCTCAGTCGGTATGCGCGAACGCCGTGCCATTCGTTCTCAACCTACCCGATGCCGTAATCGCATTTTTGCTGCTCCACGCGCGAATTCGCCAGCGCCTCCAACTTGAGCCGGAACGCCAACTAACGTATGCGGTTCGCGAGATTCTTCAAGACCTTCTTTCGATCGAGGGCGTACTGGTCGGGACTTCCTTCGGTTGGTTAGTTCGTGCGATGGTTTCCGATGAATGCCGGCCCGTCTTGCAGAAGTTATTGAGCGATAAAATTCGGGTAGGTCAATTGTTTGCATTTGTAGCGGCGGGGCTGGCGCGTTGTGGTGCTGATTCAGCTGCTTTCAGTCCCAGCGTTCTTGGGGGTCTTCATTTTGTGTCTGGCGAGGTGCCGGGCAAGAAAATTACTCCCGAGATGCAAACGCAACTCAGCAAGGTCGCTGCCTCGTCCGCCGGCTGGATTCCGCTGGGAGATATTGAAAGGGTGTTAGGCTCATATTCCCCGAAGGATTTGAGTGCGTTGCTGTCAGCACGCAAATGGGCCCATGCCGTTGGGCATACCTATTGTCGGGCCATAGAGCGAGAATCGGGCATTTCGTGCGGAAAATCCCATATGTCATTTCCGCCGAATATTGCCATTCAGTTGACCCGAACGGGCGCGGATGTCGTTTGCCCCTTCTGCCACCGCGTAATTGTTCCGCTTAAGCACAATTCCATGGACCTTAACGTCGTGTTGACTTGGTTTGATTCGGCGCTGGTAGCCACGCTATGAGCAAATTGCCAGATTGGACTGCCTTCACAAAAGATGAGACTGACCATCGCGGCCTCGACCCGCTCGGTCTTGCGGCAATTGGCAGCGGCATCGTACAGCGACGGCTTTTGCCGGGGATCACGAATACAACTGACCATATCCGTTACTACTCGTTTTTCTGCTGGGTATTCTGGACTTTTTGGCAAACCGGTAAACGCGCAGGTCGCCTCTCAGAGCAGCGGAAATGGCGCGGACGCCTTGAGAACGTATTGCGTGCCGCCACTCTGTGTAGAGAGCCAGGCATCGTTGGTCTCGTTGGCAGAAGGAAAGCTATACTGATTAAGCATCTCTCTCCCAACGACCATATTCGGATTGACAGAGCTGATGTGGTTAGCGCCTTTATACCCGCTTTTTACAGCTCCTCGTTTCGCGCATTAGGGTGTGGAAAATGGACGACTGACAACGGCGCTCAGCTGACTGCCTTCGGGGAAGCATTGGCTGAGAAATTCGACCTTGCGGTGCGTGGTTCCGCTGCATCTAGGAGCGCTTTGTCGACGATACTCACGAACGAACGGCTCATCTCCGTCAAAGCTGTTCGAGCGATTGCCGATGCTTTCGCGATACGTGAAGTAAATCCGGGCGAACCCGAACATTCCCTTCTACTGGAGCTATTGCTCCGTCTCAAGACTGGAAAAGACCAACTGAACTGGCAAGCACGGTCGCGTTCATTTGCCTTGCTAATGGAGATCGTCGAACAGGCACAAGGAAAGGTTCTTTCTGGTGCTGACCTGCACCGAGTTTTTGCTACCGGTCGTCTTGCGAACAACAAGAACTTCATCGTTCCCGCTGAGCTGCGCTTAGATTTCGAGATATGGAAACGTTATCAGGAACGGCAGTACGTCAAATTGAGTATTTATTCTCTTTGGCATGAAGTTGTGCAACTTCTTGACTACCGCATTTCAAAGACAGCTAGCGCACAGCAGCTGCTGAGCCACGTCCGGGGAGCATTCGAAAAGTCTGGCGTAGCCCTCAAATGGTTTGGACCGGGTTATATGCAAATGAGAGTCGAGATGGCTCAGGAATTGCTGCGTGTGCGGCTCCACAATAAGCCAAATGAGTTCGGGAACTCCTCAATGGCGCTGACAGACACATTGATGAACCTACAACGGACATCACCCGAGCGGATCGGCGCGGCTATCGTGCTCTTACTGCTCGTTTCATGTTACTGGACAGAATCACAAGAAGAGCTTGAGGAGTCGCGGCTTCACCGAGTAGGTGGAAGAGATCGCCTTTCACTTGAAAGTATTGCTCTTGATACGGACGAGATGAGAACAGTTACTCTGGTCGATTATCTGCAATGGACAGTGGAAAACTATGTGCTCAAGCAGTCGACAAAAACGGCAATCGAGAAGCTGCCAGATTATCGGTATTTCATTGTCCGCGACGACAGTGGCTACCGACTAGTGAAAAAGCAAAGCGCCTCTTCGTACTTATCTTATGACCCTTCTCGGATCGAAAGCGCTTTTGCTCTAATGTCCGAACTAAAGCTCGTGCATCTCTCACAAGGTTACCGCCTCACCCCAGATGGTCGGAAGGTGTTGCAACAATTGCATGCTCACCATAGCCATAGGTTGACAACACTCCACTCCTCCTGAAACCTAGCCCAGCGCCTCGGACACGATTCACCCCGAGCTACCGTGCACGCGAACTGGATTTCCGAAGATTGAGGCTCTCCCCGAGATTTTTTCTCCGTTTTTCCCTTCTGGATGTTCCTTATATATATGAGGGGAGTTCTCGCCGAATGTTCCCCTGGGAGCTTGGTGGACCTGATTCAGCCGGGTGACCCGCCAAGCGTCGTGGAAGGCCGAGGGACGACGCGCCGGACGCGAAGGTAGAAACCCACTGCATGGAGCTAATGCTCCAAGTGTGTCTTGGCACCGGCCAAGCAATTAAAGCAGGGACTCGGTTCTGCCTTTTGCGTTGAGGTGTCTCCTGGCGGCAACAATTCCGGCGAGAACTCTCCAACAGTGATCGTTCTGCTAAGAAACGGACAAAGGAGATACCAAAAATGAGAAGACTTTGGAGCAAGGCTCTCCGATTCGGAAACGTATTCCGGCAATTGACCGCCGCCGCTCTTGGACTGCTCTTGGCGGCACCGGTCTTCGCCCAGGGTGCCTCCCCTTGGGAGAACGCGGTAGGCGTCTTGCAGCAGGCGTTCACCAGCACCATCGCTCGTGGCCTCTCCCTAGTCGCAATTGTGGTATCCGGCCTGACCTTCGCCTTCGGAGAAGGAGGCTCGAAACGAGTGCTCGCAGGTGTCCTCTTCGGGGTTGGCATGGCCATCGCCGCCGTCAACTTCATGGCTTGGCTTTTTCCGTGAGGCGAGTGGCCGGCAAAACCATTTGATAGGAGGGCGGCATGGCAAGCGGCAGACGAGTGAACCCAGTTTATAGGTCGATTTCGCGGCCTCTGACAATTCTCGGAGCGGAAAGGAAGCTCTTTTTCTTCGCGATGTGCGTTGGCGCTGGCACGTTCAATCTGCTGGGCAGTTTGATTGGGGGAATTCTGATGTTTTTGTTGCTCTACTTTGCAGCGCGATGGGCAACCGAGACAGATCCTCAGATTCTCCGCTTCCTGCTTACGTCGCCCAAGTTACGCATTCAATACGACCCTTCAAAATTCAGCCCAATTTCTGTCCGCAGGATCACCAATGCTTAAGCTTCGGCGAATCTTCAAGAACTACGAAGAGACCGGCTCTTTCAATGAGCAGGTAAACCTCTACGGGTTTATTGATTCCCATGTGTTCCTGACCAAGACGGGCGACCTCGGAGTCATCCTCGAGGTCCGGGGTGTTGATTACGAGTGCCTGGACGAGAACACGCTCGACGGCCTAACAAAACGCCTCGAATCTGCACTCAAGTTGTTCGACGACAACTACCGCATCTACCAGTACCTCTTCAAGCGAAACAACGAAACGATCCCGTACAAGCTGTATGGCAGTCCTGTCGTAGATACCGCCATCACAAATCGCATCGGCTTCTTTGCGGCCAAATCGGACACGCTTTTTTCGCTTTCCATCTACTACGTAGTTTTGTTCGAGGGCTTCCGGTACACTCGCACACTCGGAAGTACGCTGCTCGAAATTCCGAAAAGCCCGGCCAAAGCGCTCGGTCAACTCCGGGCGCATTTCTCAGGCAGAAAACAGGTTTTTCTTCTCGACCGCGAGATCACGAAAGGGCAAGCGGGCCTGCTCCAGAAGGTCGAAAGCTTCATTCTCCAGGTCAGCGATTTTCTGCCCGTCCGTTTGCTCGAGAAACAAGAATCCTTCCGCATTCTCAAGAAGACCCTCAACTTTGCCCCGGAGAAGATCGAATCTGCCCGGCTCAAACACGACACCTTTCTCGATTACTACCTCTGCGAATCACATCTCGAATGCCACAGAGGGCATCTCCGTCTCGACGATTATTACGTGAGGGTTTTGACGCTCAAAGAACCCTCCGCACAGAGCTTTCCTCTGATCTTCAAGCGGCTGCTCGAAGTCCAGACCAACTACCACGTTGTGACCGAATGGAAGAAAGAAGATTCGGGCAAAACCAGAAGGGTGATTCAGGCCAAGCGCCGACACTTCCACAATACGAAGCATTCGTTCATCAGTCAGGTGAATCTCAACGATGCGCCTTCGCATGACCTTCTAACCGACGATTCGAAAGAGTCCCAGGTTCGGGAACTCGGGGAGAGCATCAAGGAGATCGAGCTCAAGGGAAACTATTTCGGCCAGTTTTCCCTCACCATCGTGATTTATGACTTGGACCCGTCGAAAGTGGACCGCGCGTGCGCCGAGTTCTACAAGGTCTTCAGTGTTCACGACGCCCAGCTTTACGAAGAGAAATACAATCTCCTGAACGCTTTTCTCGCCACCGTCCCAGGCAACTACCTGTTTAACCTCCGGTCGCTTTATCTTCTCAATTCCAACTACGCCGATTATTCGTTTCTCTTCACCCTCCACTGTGGCGAGCCTCAGAACCGGCATCTCCGTCAGGAATATCTGGCGGTCCTCGAAACGAACCACCACACGCCTTACTTTCTCAACCTCCATCATTACGACGTGGCCCACACCATGATTCTCGGGCGCACAGGTGCTGGCAAATCGTTCCTTCTGAACTTTCTCATCACAAACCTCCAAAAATACGAACCTTGGACCTTCATCTTTGACCTGGGCGGGAGCTTCGAGAGCCTTACGCAGCTCTTCGGCGGGTCATACGTGAGGGTTGGAATCAATTCGTCAGAATTCAGAATCAATCCTTTCTCACTCCCACCCACGAAAGAAAACCTCGATTTCCTGGCTCTGTTCGTAAAGGTCCTAGTTCAAGGCGCGGTGCCGATCGAGCTGAATCCGACCGAGGAGCGAGACATCTACCAACAGATTGAAAATCTTTACTCCGTCGACCCGGCCCTGCGAACTCTGGGAGTCCTCACTAACACGCTCGGACATCGCCTCGCCGACCGGCTCGCGAAATGGACGCAAGGAGGCCAGTTCGGATTCCTCTTCGACAACCCTGAAGACACGATCTCTTTCTCAAGGTTCCAGTGTTTCGACTTCCAGCAGATGAGCCAGTATCCCGAACTCCTCGAACCCTTGCTCTTCTACATCTTGCACCGAGCAAACTCCGTCATCGCTGACCGGCAGATCAGCACGACATTCAAGGCCTTTTTCATCGATGAGGCTTGGGTCTTCCTCAAGAACGCAAGCATTCAGAGATACGTCGTGGAGGCACTCAAGACGTGGAGGAAGGCAAATGCCGCAATGATTCTGTCTACGCAGTCGCTCGACGAGTTGCGTCGCTCGGATTTGCTGGACGTAATTATCGAAAGCTGCCCAACGAAGCTCTTCCTGGCCAACCCCAATATGGACAGGGAGCTATACGGCCGGCAGTTTCATCTCAACGAAAATGAAGTGGAACTAATCTCGACGCTCATTCCAAAGCAACAATTTCTCATCAAGACGCCTGAACTCGCCAAAGTAGCCAACCTCACGGTCGATCCCAAGAGCTACTGGCTTTACACAAACGACCCATTCGACAACCGCAAGCGAAAGGAAGCATTCGATGCCCACGGGTTCGAGAAGGGGCTTGAAGTGCTGGCGGAGACGACACGATGAAAACACTCATTGTTTCTTTCGCGATTTGGATTTTTGTCGTCCCTGCCGCGGTTGCCGTGTTCCTCATCTCTACGACTGTCACGGTGCGGACCCCAGGCCTGTATTTCATCGTTGTCGCGCTCGCTCTGGCCCTTTCCACTCTGGCGATGGTAAGCGGGCCTTCTTGGCTTGAACCGTTCTTCGCGGCCAGTGTTCGTTTATTTCCAAAAAATCAGCACCACACAAATTCAATCCAGGAGATAAAGCATGAAAACTCTCTCGAAGGTCGAATTCGTTCTTAAGTTCGGTCTACTTCTTGTGGCCCTCTGCTGCATTTCACTAGAGGCGACGCCAGCCCTCGCGGACCCAGGGGGCGCAAGGACGGTCAAGTATTCCCAGCAAGACATCATTCCTGTCCGCGCGAAACTGCGTTTTTCGACCCTAATTGTCTTGCCTCAGAACGAAGACATTCTGGATTTTGCCACCGGCGACAAAGAATTCTGGATCATCAACGGCGCGCACAATCTCTGCTACGTCCACCCCGCGCAGGCAGGGATTCGCAGCGACCTTCATCTGATAACGTCCACCGGACGCGTCTACTCCTTTCTGCTAACGGAGATCAGCAACGAGCCGTCTGCTGAGCCGGATCTCAAGCTGTTTGTTGAGCCCAAGGATGAGTCAAGCATCGGCGGTACGACCGCTTTGCAGGGCTATGTTCGAGCAAGCGAGGCTGAAGCTTACAAGAAGGAATTGGAGGCTCTTCACGCTCAAACGGACGGCCAGATTCATGCCGCCGAGGCGCGCGTGGCCGAACAGGTAAACAAGTACAAAGCTGACTATCAGAAGAAACTCCTGTTCGACTACGAGCTGGATAAGAAGGCCGCTCGCGAGCCGTTCCTTGTCTCGATGATCTATCACGACGAGGCGTTTACATACATCAAGTGTTCCGCCCCAGAGAAACCAGCCCTCTACGAAATCAAAGACGGAAAGCCGAACCTCATCAATTTCCAGGTTGAGAACGGCGTTTATATCGCTCCCAAGGTGATTGATGACGGCTATCTCGTCATCGGCAACAAGAAAGTGACCTTCAAACGGCACGACTGAGGATCAGCAACGAAACCAATCGGGTGAGAGGAAAAAGATGAACGAGCCTATTCAAGAAAAATCTCCAAAACCGCCGGGCCTTCTTCCTAAGCACGTTCAGTCGTGGCTAATCCTGGGGCTCGCGGTACTGATGATCGTGATTATGTGGCTGACCGGTGGCAAAAAGCAGCAGACTGCTGCCAAGGCGAATGCTCCCGTACAGCAAACGCCGCTGCCAGTCGAAGTCAACGAAACAAAGATTGCCGATCTCCAAAATCGAATCCAGGAACTCCAGCGAGAGCAACTTGCTGCGCAGAGTGCCCTCGCTCAACAGAATCGCCTACTTGCTACGGCGACCCCCGACCAGCAACAAGCGCAATCGAACTACGCGCCCAACAATTCGCCGGGCGAACACACCGAAGATCCGATCAAAGCTGAACGCAGGAAGCGCGAGTACCTCTCACTTTTTGCTTCAAACATCGCCTTGAGCTATCGCAAGACCTCCGCTGTGAACCAGCCCGGACCGTCCGAACCGCCGTCTCCGACACCGGAACCACCTGCGAGCACCCCCACAGAGGCAGCGTTACTGTCACAAATGCTGAAGGACGCACAGCTCGGCATTGCCGCGCAACCGATCTCGGCCACTCAACTCAACCTCGTAACCTCGACCCAAACTCACAACCCTTCGGCGAACGTTGCCGAAGCCAACCAGCAACCAAAGGAGGTAAACAACCCTGTCGCCGCGAAGATCAACACGTCCCCCGCGGCGACAGGGAAGAACTACATCCTCTTCGAAGGAACCGTTCTCGAATCAGTTCTCATAAATCGGCTCGACGGGCAATTTTCCGGCCCTATCGAATGCCTCTTGACGAACGACATCTACTCACACGATCGTCAACACCTTCTCATTCCGGCAGGTTCGAAGGTTCTAGGCGAAACAAAGAAAGTGGACGCCTTCGGCCAGACGCGTCTCGCCGTTCTCTTCCACCGCCTCATCATGCCGGACGGTTATTCCCTGAGCCTCGACCAATTCAAAGGACTTAACCAGACCGGCGATGCTGGCCTTCGCGATCAGGTGAACAATCACTATCTCCATATTTTCGGAGTCTCCCTGGCCATCGGCGCACTAGGAGCCGTTGCGCAGGGCGGAACGTCCGGCCCCCTGACCGCGTCGGGTACCGACGTTATGCGCCAAGGATTCGCTCAGAGCACTGCGCAGTCCTCCGCTCAGATTCTCGACAAGTTCCTCAACATCATGCCTACGGTGACCATCCGGGAAGGACACCGAGTCAAAGTCTATCTCTCGGGCGACCTACAGTTGCCCGACTACAACAACCACAAATTGCCCTCAGACCTCTGAGGCATTAGGAGGAGAAAAATGAAAAGAAAGGTTCTCGTTTTTACGCTCGTAATGGGCCTGGCGGTTGGCACCGCATCGGCCCAGCTTGGAAGTGGGATTGTCTACGACCCGACTAACTACCATAACGCGTTGCTTCGCTACTACCAGCTCCAGCAACACCTCCTTCAGTTGCAGAAGAGTTACGCGAAGATCACATCTCAGCTCAACCTCGCCATGCAAATGGCCACGTTCGTCCGAAACATGCCCGCACGTTACCGCGCAGTGTTTTCCCAATGGAGAAACGTGACCTCGCTGAATACCTTTGGGAATACTGGTTCTTGGATCAACGGCATCAATTCCGGTCTGCTTCCCAACATCAACACCGGTTACCTGAAGTCCACAACCCAACTGCTCCCCTACAGCACGGATCATCTCTCAGGTATGGATGCTTCGGAGTTAGAGCGCGTGCAGTCCCGATACGCGTCCATCGAACTAACAGACGGCGCGAACATGAACGCGATGGCCACCATCGGCTCAATCCGTGGTAACGCCGAGAGTGTCCAGGCCCAGATTGCAAACCTCGAACAGGATTCGTTTTCTGCCGATCCGAATCTGAATACAGAAGTGTCGGTACTCAATAAGATCAACGCAGCTAATGTTCTGACGCTTCGAACAGTTCAGGATTCCAATAAGCTCCTTGCCTCACTGCTTGAACAACAGACCATCCTGGCCAAGCAGCAGCGTGAGGCCACCACCAACGCGATCAACGCCGATATTTCCAGGCGAGCAAATCTCTCTGGAAACATGTCGCAAGTTACAAGCACCTTAACCGATTCACTTCAAAACTTTCGGATGCCGTAGTACGCATCCCGCAAGTTACCCGTCGCGTCGAAGGAGCTAGCACTATGGACTACCTGCAGTTCATCTTTCAGGCCATCAATAATCTGCTCACTCAGAATCTCGGCTTCTTCGACGCAATGGGACAAAACCTGTTTCGTTCCTTCGCCACAATCCTTGTGGTTTGGTACGGAGTCAAATCGGCTCTCTCCTCAGCTAGCGGCAAACACTTCCTCCACTTCGACAACTTCGCGAGCCTTCTCCTGACTATCAGCTTTGGCTTCGCAATGGTGAATTACTACAGTGCTCCGATTCCCGGTGTCGGGACTAGTTTCCATAATCTCATTACCGACGAGTCGCAATTCTTGGCCAATAAGATCAATCAAACAGAACTCCAGACGGTGGAGGAGCGGATCGCGGACTTCGAAATTCGGATGGATTCGCCGGGCATTGCGGATGTCCTTGGAACGGTCATCTATGTGGTCATCATCATCTTGCTTGCCGCTGCCCAGGCCATTGCCATCGTCGTAATAGCGTTCGGCTTTATCGCCACGGCCGTTTGTGTGCTTGTGGGACCGGTTTTCATCCCCTTCTTTATAGTTCCACAATTGGAGTGGCTTTTCTGGGGCTGGCTACGTTGCTTCATCCAATATGCGTTCTACCAGGTCATCGCCGCTGCCGTCGTCTATGTCATTGCAAATCTCATTCTCGGAATCATGGATCTTCAGCCGAAGGGCACTATTTCGACAGTTCAACTCTTGGAAGCTTTTCCCGTCCTCTTTATTACTTTCCTTGCCTCAATTTACTCGCTCCTGAAGATACCCGCCCTGACCAACCACATCTTCAGCGGCACCGCCGGTGGTTCTTCTGCGGGCCTCGTCGGCAGCATCGCTGGAGGCCTCCTGCCATGAGCGACGACCGCACATTCCAAGATGCCAAGCGGCTCTATCTCGAACAATACGGGGACCCCATGGTGACGAACACATATCTCAAAATTGCTCTCACGCTTGTTTCCCTCATCGCTGCGGGCCTATTGCTTCTCGACTTGAAGACCATCAGAACCTTTGAGAACTTCCGACCATTGGTGATCCGCATTGACGACCTGGGTCGCGCCGAGGCCATCAACTACCACAACCTTGAGTACAAGCCCCAGGACGCCGAGGCGAAGTACTTTCTGAGTCAGTTTTGTGCGCTCTACTACCGCCGCAACCGTTACACGATTCAGAACGATTTCTCCAAAGCTCTCTATTTTCTTGACGGAAAATTAGCGGACGGCATTCTCGACGCCTACCGCAAGGACGACATCATCAAGAAATTTCTCATGAACACATCAGCTTCAGAGATCGACGTTGAGGTGAAGAAAGTCGCTCTAGAGGACATGCAGACTCCGCCTTTCAAGGCTCGAGTCGATTTCTACCTTGTTTATTACTCTGCCGCTGACCATACCGAGATAAAACGCGACCTTTACACGGCCAATTTCGTGTTTGTTTTTAAGAGCAAAGTTCCCAACGAGCTTATCCCCATCAACCCCTTGGGTCTTGCAATCACCTATTTCCGAGAGGACCAGGCATTCAAATGAAAAACCGACTGACAACACTCCGCGAGAAGACGGGCTGGACCCCCGCTGAATTGGCAAACTCCGTCGGTGTGAAAAGGGCCACCATCACGGCGATCGAAGATGGGAGCTACGACCCAAGCCTCTTTTTGGCCTACGACATTGCCGAAGCCCTGGACGCCAGAGTGACCGAGCTATTTCCTCCAGTGCCAAGAAGAGTGCGACTCGAAGAGCTAGCAGCAAGACCGTGGTACGTCAGGCTGTTTTCCGAATGAGGTGAATGATTCCGATGAGGACAAAAGAAGAAGCCAGCGCGGAAGCGACGCCTCGCCCTCGGCCCAACCTCACCGCGCCACGCGTTCGTTTCCCTTTCGATTGTGCCTCTCGGTTACGCCACAGCCCACACCCACCGGTCTTTGCCACCAACGACAAACGGCACGGTTCGGGAGAGCCTTCGGTCTTAACCGGCTTTTCCCTCCGCGCTGGAAGAAAACGAGGCTGTTTGTTGGGAGACCAGATGCAAAAACCGCCAAAGGAGAGACGCCAATGGTTGCAAATTCACTATTCCTGACAATCGCCATTCTCCTGGCGCTCGGCTTTTGGCTCCTCGGCGAACTGAAGTTCTTCATTCCCTATAAGACAGTTCTGTTCCATGAATATCGGACCGCGATCCTGGTTTACCTCGCCACGCTGTTCCTCAATCTCTTTGCCGCCGCGTTCGTTCTCAATCGCAAGTTCTTCCTTAAAGACACAGGCCGAAAACTCTCCCATCTTGACAAGCAGTTACACGTAGGGCAGACCGAAGTACGCGCCCCATCTCTCGAAGAGGAGGTGGATTAACGTGTCCCGCACTCACGGTCCCGATGAATTCCTTGATCCGCGTGATACTTCTGCCGAAGCCATTCGAGATCCTCGCCAGAGTGACCGTCCCGAGCCTTCTCGGGAACAGGGTCAAGGGAGCGAACCGCAGGAGGATGGTCGGCTAACGCCGAGCCGAGCGCCGGAGTCAACACAGCCTCGATCCGCCGAGCCGCGAGAGGCATTCCAAGTGCGCGGGAAGACTTACCGACTTCGCCCTTCAGAAATTCGCACTCTCACCGAGCTCGGCAAGTTTCGCGCCGTTGCTTCTAAGGACTTACAGGAATTCGCTTACGACGGGGACAAAGACCACGCAAGAGCGGATGTACAGAACCTCATCCGCCAGGGCCTGGTCGCTGAGAAGCGGATTCCACATTCCGACATAAGTCCGCGACGGCTCCTTACCCTCACGAGGCAGGGGCATCTAGTTCTCACATCCACGAAGAACGTTCAGAAAAATCAAGCTATCCATTACGGTTTTACCAAACCGCGCGAAGCCCACCACGATGCAGACATATACAGGATGTATTACTCCGCAGCCTCAAAGATAGAACAGCAGGGTGGGCGGAATCTCCGCGTGATTCTTGACTACGAACTGAAGAAGCGCGTTTACCGCGACCTCGCGAAGCTCGGACCGCAGCGGGAATCCACTGCAAAGAAAAAAGAGATCGCGGAAAGACACGGACTACAGCTAGTTCGCGGAAAGATTCCGCTGCCCGACCTCCGCATTGAATACGAAACCCAGGAAGGTGAAATGGCTCGCGTCGACCTGGAACTTGCGACCGAGCACTACCGTGGACGTTCTTTGGCTGAGAAAGTCCGCGCTGGGTTCTCTATCTACGCTCACGCGCAGGATGCTGCTGGCCTCCGCCGTGTCATGGATCAGAAGGAATTAACCGCGGAGATTTTGTCGCTATGAATCTTCCCGCAGCTCACATCGAACGGATCAAAGACCTCGGCTACACCGACTCTGAAGCCCGTTTTCTCTACATCGTGGCGGTGTTCTCGGGCTATTTCACTCTGGGACACTTCCGAGCCTTCACGGGAAGCGTCTACGGAAAGCGTCCCACCTCGTTTGCTCAGAAACTTCTCAAGCAAGGTCACGCCACCGTCCGCGACTACATGCGGAGAGGCTCCATCTACCATCTCTTTTCCAGGACCGTTTACGGCCAGATCGAGAAAGACAACCTCCGCAACCGAAAAAAGCACTCCTTTGATTTCATGCGCACCCGGTTGATCCTCCTAGACTTCATTTTGGCCAACCAGGAACTGGCCTACTTCGAGACCGAGCAGGACAAGGTCATTTTTTTCTCCGGGCAACTGGGCGTCTCTAAGGACTTTCTTCCAGCCAAGGTTTACGAGGGCTCTTCACCCACCCAGCCAACTATTCGCTATTTTGTCGACAAGTTTCCGCTCTTTCTTGCTTCTCCTGTCTCAGGTGCTCCGCCTGTGGTCACTTTGAGTTACGTCGATTCGGGGTTTGAAACACCATCCCATTTCGTTTCTCACCTTGCGGCCTATCGGGGACTCTTCCAGCAACTCAAGTCTTTCCGGTTTCTATACATCGCGGCGAAGCAGGCCTATTTTCACAAAGCGGAAGAGGTCTTCCGCTCCATGGTGAAACGGCCTTTGGAATCCGATGTGTCGAGCGAAATCCTCCGTTACTTTCAGATTCGCAAGAAGTGGGACAACCACGAGTATGTGATTCCTGTGACCGCCGATCTTGAATTCCTGAATGAGGCGCGCCAGCGTTTTCATGGGGATAAATTCGAGACCCTCTACGGGACCTGGCGCTTCGGGGAACTTGGCGACCGGGAGTTGCGAACAGAGTTTTCGCAACTCAGGCCGGACCGTGCCGTATTCTTCGACAGCTTTCTCGTAAATCCTCACGTTTCTCCGCTCGCTGTGGCTTCTGGAAACGGTGACGGGTGCATGAAAGACACAGATCACCTTTGGCGTCACGGTTCGCGTCACCCCGAGGGTCACGCGAAGTTGTTGGGAGCATAGAGGTTGCGCATGGCGCGACATTCGATTTGGACACGGGCAAAACACCCGGATGGGCTGGAGCGACCCCGCTTTTGGGAGCCTTTGGCTGCCCAAAAGAATCATGGGGTCGCTCCAGCCCAGCAAACAGGGAACTGCTCTGTTTGCGAAGTGCTTTGCCCGTGTCCAAGGAAGAGAAAGAGGAGAAGAGGAGGAAACACATGTCGATCATCAACAAGCCCCCGCAACACGTGAAGCGCGAGTACGAGTTGGAAGAGCCTGTCGCTCTCGTGGTGGAGAAGTACGCCACGTTTATTGACAGCACCCCGGATCACGTCGTCAATTCAGCTCTGAAGATGTTGTTGTGGAAGGACAAGCACTTCATGAATTGGAGAAAGCAGCAACAGCAGGCTGCTCGAAAAGAAGTCCCCATCACCGCCACGCAAAAGTCACAAGCAAGAGCATGATACAGAGAATCCTCAACTCGAAGAATCTCGTCGCGTTCGTCTTGGCGGCGGCCACTGGTATGACTCTCTATTTTCGTATGCCATTTCCCGAGGGCAATATCTTTCTGCGCGTAATGGCTCTGCGGTCGCCGTCCGCCTTTGAGGTTCTGAAGTACTCGTACACCTTATTTCTGTTCTCGACCCCGTACATTGGCTACTCCATTTTGTTCTCCGGGTTCTACATTTTTGCACTCAAGGCCAAGCAACGAATTCGAGCCGGCAAATTACCCCTATTTCCCGATCCCCGGAAAAGAGACGAACTTTTCCTCGTCTTGGGAGAGGTTCACAATCCCCGGAAACAAGTCCCCGCTGAGTGCCCGCAGTGGCTCGTGATCCCCGAAAGGGGTCTGTTCACTGGTGTTGCCATCCTCGGCGCAATCGGGTCAGGGAAAACGAGCTGCTGTATGTATCCGTTCGCGGAGCAGATTTTGGCTTACCGCGCGGGCGACATGGAAAGGCGGATTGGTGGCCTCGTCCTTGAGGTAAAAGGGGACTTCTGCCACAGGGTCAAAGAAATCCTCGCACGCCACGGCAGGGCTGAAGACTACATCGAAATCAGCCTCGATTCCAAGTATCGCTACAACCCCCTTCAAAGCGACCTCGACGCATACGCCCTCGCCTACAACATCGCCTCCCTCTTGAATAACCTCTTCGGGCGTGGCAAGGAACCCTTTTGGCAGCAGGCCTACACCAATCTCGTGAAGTTCATCATCCTTCTTCACAAGATCGCGTTTGATTATGTAACGCTGTTCGATGTCTACGAGTGCGCGATCGACAATGCCACACTCGAAAGGAAAATCAACGAAGCGGAACGCAGGCTCACCGAGACCGATTCCGTCCTCCTTTGGGAGGAGGAATATCTCAAGCACCCGCGTGATCTAGAGCCATTCAAGTTTCGGCTCGATGAAGAATCGAAGCGCTACAGAGCCCCGCTTACCCCGGGTCTCGCTGCGGTACTGAAGGAGAAGGCAATCCAGTGGGAAGCGGAGAATGAAAAGGGCAAGAAGCCCGTTCCACAAGATAAAAAGGAGCAGCTCGAAGCAGTCAAGCGTTGGTTCAATCACGACTGGCGAAGAATTGAGCCCAAGCTACGCACCTCCATCGTTGAGGGAATCTCGGTCTTTCTCTCTCTCTTCGATGACAACCCCTCGGTAAAACGGACCTTCTGTCCTCCACCGGAGTGCTATGACCCCCGGGCCAACGCCGACTTCAAATTCGGTAAGCCGCTGCCTTCGTTCTCCTGGTTGATCGAGCAGGGCAAGGTCTGCACGCTCAATTTTCCGATAGCGATGAATGCGGGCCTGGCCAAGGCCCTCGGTGTAATGATGAAGCTCGACTTCGAGCGGGCAGTTCTAAACCGCGTGCCCCAAATGGAAGCGCATCCAGACCGCCATTTTCGGCAGGTCATGTTCATCTGTGACGAATATCAGCATTTCGCCACCGTGGGCGAGAGTGAGCCCACCGGCGACGAAAAGTTTTTCAGCCTTTCCCGACAGCCGAAATGCATTCCCATCATCGCCACCCAAAGCATCAGTTCTCTGAAGTCCGCGCTCCCCGGCGAAACCTGGCGTACTCTGCTCCAAACATTTAGGACAAAGATTTTCCTGGCGCTGTCAGATGACTTCTCAGCAAGGACAGCCAGCGAGCTTTGCGGGCGCGAGGACAAGCTCAAGGTCAGCTACAACATTTCTGAGAGCGGCCACGATGCACGGATTAGCCTGCTCACGGGCAAGGCCCTGTCCCACAAATCCAACATCACAGCCTCGAAGAGCTATAACACGCACACTGATTTTCGCTTCGACATGAAGACATTCACGGAACTGCGAAACGCGCAGTCGGTGACCATTGCATACGACGGCACGAACCCGATGCCGCCGATGTTCTGTTACCTGAAACCTTACTTCAACGACCCTAATAAATCCTACTTTCGGCAACTCGCCGATGGAGAACTCTGATGAGCGGATTCGAAATGATTCTGCCGTTTCTCAAGCCCATCGAACACCTCATCCTTGACGACTCAATCAGCGAGGTTATGGTGAATGGGCATCATCGCGTCTTCGTCGAGAAGGCAGGCTTTGTCGAAGAGGTCCGCGGGCTCTCGATTGGAGAGAAGTCGCTGATGGTAGCGGTGAAAAACATCGCTCGCCGCCTGGGCGACGATATTTCTGAATCCAAACCGATCCTCGACTCACGCCTGCCAGATGGAAGCCGGGTTGCCGCGGTCATCCCACCCTGCAGTTTGAATGGCGTCACGCTGACCATTCGCAAGTTCAACACCAGGCACTTCGGCATCGAGGATCTCATTCAGGCCGGAACCCTGGAAAGATGGCTGGCGAACCAACTGGAGACCTATGTCCTCGGGCGGAAGAACATCCTTATAGCTGGGGGCACAGGAACTGGAAAAACGACGCTCTTGAATATTCTTGGGAAATTCATTCCGACGGACGAGCGAATTCTCCTTATTGAGGACACGTCCGAAATTCAGATGGACCAGGACAACCTTGTCCGCTTTGAAGCCCGGCAACCGCAAAACGGCCTGCCGGCTGTGAGCATTCGTGATCTCTTGAAAGCGGCCCTCCGCCATCGGCCAGATCGGATCATACTCGGTGAGATTCGCGGCGGCGAGGCGTTCGATCTTTTGCAGCTCCTGAACACGGGTCATTCAGGAAGCCTCTCGACTGTCCACGCGACATCAGCCAAGCAGGGCCTAGCGCGATTCACTAGTTGCCTCCTCCAAAGCGGAGTTGACCTGCCCTATAGAGCGATCAAGACCAACATCGGCGATTCGGTGAATGTTGTCGTGCAACTAGAACGGCGACCAGGCAGACGCTTTGTTTCTGAGGTGGTCGAAATCAATCGCTATGACCCTAACCTGGACGAATATGAGTTTGGCGTAATCTATCAGAGCCGTCAGGAGCAGCCATGAGCGCTTCTGAGATAACCACGCACCCTGCTCCATCGGCATCGGAATACATCCTCGACAACTTCAAACCGACAGACCGCATAGCTGTCCTTGTACTCAACCGGCAGCTAGGTGAGACCACGCAGAGGATTACGACAGCGCAAAAAGCCTCAAGCCCTGAATTTCAAGCCTGGCTCCGGTACAAAAACGCAAATGGGGCCGACATTTATGTGGGAATGAACGCCCTGCAACGCCACGCTTCGACCCGGACCAAAGACGACATCGAAAAGATCAGCCATGTTTACCTTGACCTGGATCACGGTGGGATCACCTCCCTTGAGGCGTTAGAGAATAGCGATCTCGTCCCACGGCCGAACTACGTCCTGAATACATCGCCGGAGAAATTCCAAGTAGTTTGGAAAGTGGAAGAAATGACCATCGAGGAGGCTGAGGCCCTAAACCAGGCGATGGTCAGACAATTCGATGGTGACCCGGCAGCAACGGATTCAACACGTGTATTGCGCCTTCCCGGATTTGCCAATAAGAAGTACGCAACAGATTTCTATGTGCAGGCGCGCACCGAATCAACCCAGACTTATCACCTCCGCGATTTCAAGCTCCAGATCGACTCGCAGGATGCTCCGCGGCATCAACACGATGAAGCAGTCCGCAAACCTTTAACTCAGAGCAGCACTTTGAGTCAATCCGAACACGACTGGGCATACGCCAAGCGCGCCTTCGCCCGCGGGGATGACCCTGAAGAAATCATCCGTCGAATCGCCGACTACCGCGCCGGGGACAAACATGATCCTGAGTACTACGCTCGACATACCGTTGAAAAGGCGAAGGCCGCATTACACGGAGGAATCGTCAATGGGAATCGGCCACCTTCGCAACCCGAGCTGGAATTTCATTCGACAACAAACGGCACCGTTGTACGTGAGGACCGCTGACGCTGATCAATTGCGAGGGAGAATAAATGATGCGCGAGAAGGAGACTTACCTCGCCAAGCAGGACATCTCGTCTGTTGATACGAACGCAACATTTGAACCCCTGCTCGATAGTAGCGAGGCCGCTGCCTTATTGAGAATTCATCCAAAAACGCTACAAAGGTTGGCCCGCACAGGAGAAATAGCCGGAATCCAGATCGGACGACTCTGGCGATTTCGGGTATCAGCGTTGAATCGTTGGCTCCAGAGAATCGCGAGTTGAGTCCCTTGGCAGCAGCGAATGAATATCGAAACGGGCAACATATTCAGGTATGCTCAATTCCGGCGATCGGTGCCGTTTAAACAAGGAGGATCATTTGTTTAAGCGGACAACGTATCAGGAAGGAAGTTTGAAACTCGAAGAGCGGAAGCGAGGACCACACGTTTGGGTCTATAGGTGGAGGGACACTGATTCAACCGGTAAGCTCGTATATCGGAAGCATCAAGTGGGAGACCTCATCGAGTACCCGAACGAGTCGGCGGCCAAGGCTGCCGTGGACGCTATTCGCTTGACGATCAACAGCCAGTCCCGTCGGAACGGAGCAAGTCGGATGACCGTATTATCTCTTTGGCAGCACTACCAAAGTGAGGAGCTGCCCTCTAAGGAATATTCCACTCAAGACGCATACACCCAGTACGCGAAGAAGTGGATTCTTCCTCGGTGGGGGAGTCTGTCACTTCAGAGGATCAAGACGGTCGATGTCGAGCGCTGGTTACGCGAGGCGGCTGTAGCAAACGGAACCAAGTCCAAGCTGAAGTGCATCATGTCGGCACTGTTCTCACATGCTGTTCGATGGGAGTTCACTTCCACTAATCCAATCTCATCAGGAGTGCAGGTGGGTGCGGGCGGGAAGCGAGGTCCCAGCGTCGGTGTTAGAGTGAGCGCAAAGCGACGGAAGGCTCCAATAGTCCTTGCTTCGGAGCAAGTTAAACTTGGTCTGAGCAAGCTTGCGTTTCGGGATCAATTGTTGGTTCTTCTGGACGGTTCTCTCGGCATTCGCCGCGGCGAACTCGGAGCATTGCGGTGGCAGGAGTGCGATTTTGAGAATAGCGTTTTTCACATCCAGCATTCCTACTACTGGCGTCGCGGCGGCATTCTGAAAACCACAAAAACAGAAGCCTCCGCGAAGCCAATCCACATGCACCCAGCGTTGAAGCAAGCACTGCTGGAGTGGAGGACGCAAAGCCCTCGGACAGAGAACTCGCATTTCGTGTTTCCGTCTCGACTATATCGCGGTCAAAGAGCACTCGATCTTGGGGCAGTTCTGAAAAGGAAAATTCGCCCTACCTTTGAGGCGCTTGGAATCAGCGGTGTGGGCTGGCATACGTTTCGGCATACTGTCGGAACGCTGTTGGCGGAGATGGGCGAGCATCAGTTGACGATCCGCGATTACTTGCGTCACAGCAATCTCAGTGTGACCAACAAGTATTTACAGGCGGCATCGGGCACGAGACGCAAAGCCCAAGAGAAGTTGGTCGAAGCGATTTTGCCAGTGCAATTGCGGGTAACAACAATCGCGGATGCGATTGCACCCTAGTTGCACCCAGAAAAAGCAGCGGCCAAGCTGTAAGTCTTTAAGAATATGGCGGGGACGACGAGACTCGAACTCGCGACCTCTGCCGTGACAGGGCAGCGTTCTAACCAACTGAACTACGTCCCCAGCCGTGGAATCAACAACTTAGCGTAAAACCTTGCAAATAAAGCCTTTGCAAGATTTGCATATAGCGCACTGTTCGCCTTGATTGCCCCTGACTGCAAGCTTTCCTGGCAAAACCGCCTGTAAACCGCCTGTAAGAATTAGTGCGCTCATTGCGAGAATTATCGTAGCACACATAGTGAAAGAAGCGAAGCGCTCGCCATCGCAGCATCGCAGCGATAGTGGTCGTCCTTTGACAGCAGAGATGAAGCAGGTATTGAGCCCAGTGATGAAGGTATCCGGTTCCTACACTTTTGGGGGAAACATTTCGAAGACTACAACGGTCTAGGAAACGGTTGTCTCCTTATTGGCTTAAGTCAGAAGTACGGAAAGCCGTGCCAGCTCAGACGGTCGACGCAACACTTGCGTGGAGTTTACTCGCAGGAGTCTCGAAGCCTAAGGTTTTTCTTGGGCGTTGATTCAAGCGCAGCGAGACCTGGTCGAGCTGCGCTTGAGTGATGGGAGACAAGTCAGTTCCTCGCGGAAAATATTGCCGCAGCAGCAGATTCGTATTTTCGTTCGTCCCACGCTGCCAGGGACTTTGCGGATCGCAGAAGTAGACCTGCACATCCGTCGCCACCGTAAAGTCCTTGTGCTTGGCCATCTCCAGTCCGCGATCCCAGGTCAGCGAGCGTTTCAGCGTGGCGGGGAGCTTGCGAACATGCTGACTCAAGGCAGTAACCACCACTTTCGTTTCTTTGCTCGGCACTCTGATCAGCATGAGAAAACGTGAATGCCGCTCCACCAGCGTCGCAATGTAACTGTTCTTTCCACCGCTCAGCAGGTCGCCTTCCCAATGGCCAGGAATCGCTCGGTCTTCCGCCTCCGCAGGTCGTTCGCGGATGGAAATGGCATCGACGATCTTCCCGCGGGACTGTCCGTGTTCGCTCGAATGTCGCGAGCGACGCATGCGTCGCTTCGACCGCAGGTGGTCCATGAGCTCTTTTTTCAGCGCTCCACGCGCTTGAATGAACAGGCTGCGGTAAATCGTCTCGTGGGACACACGCATGCTCTCGTTGTTGGGATAGCGGATCTTCAACCACCCGGAAATCTGCTCGGGCGACCAGTCCAGAATCAGTTTACTCGCAACGATGTCCCGCAACTTGCGGTTCACGGCTAGCAGACATCTCTTCGGGCGCAAGGCCGAAACCCAAGCTTGTCGATCTGCATCATGAGCACGATAGGCAGGACGGCCGCCATGGCGCGCGATTTCCCGGCTCACTGTGGAGGCAGCTCGCTCGAGGTGACTGGCGACCTCACGAATCGACGAGCCGGAAGCGATCCCTCGCGAGATGTCTTCTCGCTCAGCGAGCGTGAGTGCTAGCCGCGAGCGGCGACGAACAATAGGAGGGATACCCCCGCGGGGCAGTAACACAGCGCGGATCGAAGTATGCGGCTTATCGTAATCACGGCCAATCTCATGCAGCGTCTGTCCGGCCTTCCAGCGATTCCAGACATCACGCTTCTCGACCTCAGAAAGCCCAAACCGCATCCCAGGTCTCATACCAACACCACCTTTCACGAGCTGACTTACATCATGGTGTTGCATCGACCTGTCGAATGCACCCGACTTTCCGGCCAAGCGGCCGCTGTGGCGTTTACCCACGCGAGGAGTACCGCGCGATCATGTATCGAATAAAGTTAGAGAAGACAAATGCTGAAAACAAGCCGATCACACTTAGGAAGGTTAAGAATCGATTCCAAACGTTGTATTTGGCTGTGACGCGCCGTTCGCATTTCCGAGCGACTGACACCCCTGGCCCATGACGACCTGATCGCATTGCGGATAATCCACTCGACCTCTACCTTCGCCCCATCTTCTCGATAGCATTCCGAGGCCATCAAACGTGTCTGTGAAGCCTCTGCTCAATGCCTCTTTAGGACAAAAGGCCACCATCGATGTTAAGGAGCGTACCAGTGACGTAAGAAGCTTGGGGGCTCGCAAGGAACACCACGCCCGCAGCGATTTCCTCGGGGCGACCATATCGCCCGAGCGGCACCGTCGCAATCCAGGCCGGAGCCCAATCGCTGTTCTCGGGATTCATATCCGTATCTACAAAACCGGCCTGCAGAGTATTTACCGTGATGTTGCGTGCAGCCAAGTCTCTGGCGGCGACACGATTGAAGGCACCCACGGCAGCTTTCGTTGCGGAATAGTCGGCTGCGCCGTTGAAGCCTGTACGCGTTCCCGCAGTAGAACCAATGGTGATGATGCGTCCATGATCGGGCAGAACCTTCGCCGCAGCACGAATGGTTGCGAACACGCCGTCCACATTAATCCTGTTCTGGCGTTCGATGATGGCGACGTCCACATCCACACCTACCGCAGCCATGACAAAGACGGCCGCGTTGTTGACCAGAATGTCGAGCTTGCCAAACTTTTCGACCACCTTAGCAACCAGCCCTTCGGCTTCGGAAGCATTCCCCTGGTCTGCGCGAATGGCAAATGCACGCACACTCTTTGCTTCAATCTTCTTGACGATGTCAGCTGCCTTATCGGCGGCCGCTGCGTAACTAATGACTACATCCGCGCCTTCCTCCGCCAGCGCCAATGCTGTAGCTGCTCCAATACCGCGAGAACCTCCTGTAACAAGTGCAACCTTACCAGTAAGCTTCTTTGCCATACGTCTCCTTCCGGTTCCAACCGAACGACCTTCCTGTTAGGTTTCCATAGTCCCAGAGTGTTTCTCTCGCGAGACCCAGTCGCGTATGTAAGCTGGGCAGTTTCTCAGCTCGGTGCCTTTTTCCTCCACGGTAGATAGAAGCTTGATCGCGTCGCGACTTATAAGTGTGACGTTTCTGAGATCCAACGCCACGGTGCTCTTGCTTGTCGTCTCATTCTCCATTAATTCGCGCAAAATCTCGACATCGGGGCCTTCAATGCGGCCGCTTATCTGCAGCACCACAATTCCGTCGGGACCGACAACTCGTTCAATTTTGCAGCTCATGATATAGACGCCGCGCTCACTTACGTCATGAAGGAGGTTTTGAGTTATCGGCCCGTTGAGCAAAGCCCCGACCAAACGAAATGTTCTCTTCCGCTGTCTCAAAGAACGTGATTAGTAGATCGTCAGGAGAAATTTGAGCGGCATCGACAATTGTTTCGTTCAAAGCCTTCAAAAGGCCGAGCCGCTTGTCCTTCGCAAGACGGCCCGTGATGAGCGTAAGCTCCAACCAGATCAGATCGTCCGAGTAGTTCAGTCCGAGGAAGGACCGCGTGTGCCGGAATTGAACCGGCTGCAGGAGGTGAATGATGTGGAAGAGTTCGTCAGGTGACGTTCCTAATTCGGCCCTTAGTGTTTGTTGAATCGCGTTCGACACGCGGTCGAGGCGAGCTTCGTCATAGCGTCCTTCGAGGACATGGATTTTAACGAATGGCATTACCGGTCTCCTCTGGTCGAAAACTTCTTGAACTCAAAAAGCAACAGCCCGAGAGCGCGTTACTGTGGACGTTACCGGGAAAAAGGAAGAGAGCCAGAGCACAAAACCAACACAGTCGCGGGAAGTCGCGTAGACGTGTTTTTCTCAGATCCGCCAGTCCGTTGAGTTGTTGCATTGCCGTTCGACGAAGTCCTTCCCTAACTATGCGGATCGCCCTGGACTCTTCCCGGAAGATTTTTGTCTGAGCTAGCGTTTCTCGTGATTGCAATCGGGAGACCGGTCGGGCCTCCGCAAAGGCTCTTCGTGGTCGCGGCATGTTGGCGGCGGCTGACGACACGATCCATCGAGCTGTAACCCAGCGTCATCGCCAGCACGATGAGTGCACCTGGAATGACAGGCGGACTGGCGGCCGGGATGTCGAAATATCGACATGCAGCGCCGATTAGAAAACTGAGGACGAATCCGATCAAAATTCTAGCCATTGCTAAGTTCCTTTCGACTAAGGTGCAGTCGCGCTAGCGCGCAGATCGCGGTCATGACGCCGCAAACGAACAGCGGTACCGCCACTGAATAAGCGAGCAGCGAAGTGCCGGCGATCGCCCCGGTGAGCATCGCCAAAACGGAGGCGGCGCGTCTCCCCCACCGCGGGTTGTCGCCGCCCGCAAGGCTTGAGTCTGCAGCAAACCCAGCGATGGTCAGCGTCAGCACGGTTGTGGTCAGGTCGGGTACGCCGAGTTTTCGCACGACGGCGTTGCGCAGGCCCATCGCGACCCATAGCAGGATGGTCTCGACCGCAAGACCGTGGACCGGCGTGGAGCCCGGGTCCTGCGGTTTCATTGTTCTCGTCATCCATCCGCCTAGCACGGCGCCGTTCATAAAGAAGGCCAGCGCCAACAATGACCTCCAGATCGACAAACTCGCCACGCCTCCGATCGCGAAGCCGAGGAACACAATATTCCCGGTCATGTTTGCGGTGAACACGTGGCCCAACGCAATAAAGCTGACGGCATCGACGATTCCGCTGACCGCGGTCATTGCCAGCAGGATTGCGGGAACGTTGATCATGTCTTCGACCAAAGCCCGGGTTGGCCCGGCGTGGCTGTGATGAACAGCAGGCCTCCTAGGATCGCTGTGTTTTTGCAGAAGTTAATCAGTTGCCCCTGGAACGCAGGCGTACCGGCCGCGAGCCAGAAAGAATGCGACACGAAAGTCGCCGGAACCAGGAACACGAACAGCGCTATCGCTGATAGGCGCGGCAAAATGCCGAGCGCGAGTGCGACTCCGGCGATCAGTTCGAGTGCGCGGCCGCTCAACATAATGATCGGCACCAGACTCGCAGGTATGCCGCGCTCGGCGAGTTCGCGGGTCGGAAGAGACTGATCAATGATTCCGAAACCGTTCAGCAGAAAAACGACCGCGATCAGAATTCGGGCCGTTAACAGGCCATATCTCGCCGATTGTTCCATCTTGATTCTCCTCAAAATTTGTAGCCGGCCCAAAACTCCATGTAATTGATATTGCGGCCGGGTGATGCTTGTTTGAGAAATTCGCCGGCGTAGAAGATGCCGTAATCCGCCTGAAGGTATGCGTGACGGTCGATCTGCCAACGAACTTCAGCGCCAGGACGATAGCCGACAAAGCGTGCGCGGCTCCCGTCGGCTGGAACGAGCAGAAATCCGGGAACGGCGTAGACACCATCGTTCAGGTTCTCCCGCCACTGGACCACCAGATCCGCGACGGCAGAAACGCCGTGGCCCAGTTGTGTTTGAATCTGCGGATGAACGTCGATGAAATTGACCGGACCGGGGCCCGTGTCGGCTAAAACGCCGAAATATTTTCCAATCGGGTAGATGGGATTGAATGTCCCGAGCGTGTGGCTGCCAGGATTGTCGCCACTCGAAATATCGGCTTTCACGCTGAGCCTCGGCCGAAGGCGCACATGCGTCAGGCTGTAGCCAGTATCCGAGGCGAACGTCCACGCGCGAATGTCGTCGGAGCCGAAGGTTCCGAACTGCATGATGCCTTCGTAATCGAAGTCAAACCCCGGCTTCTCTGTCGCTATCGGTCGCCACAGCCTCGCACCGACCGAATGTCGAAGCTCGGTCGCGGTGCCGCGCTCAAAAGTCCCTCTCTTGCGATCGATGCCTAGGTAATACCCATCGAATGCGACGCCGCGCCGCACTGGCCGCGTCGCGTAAACACCCCAAAAGGCGGTCGTGTGATCCGGAGCGTTATCGAAAAATCCGAATTTGTCGAGATCCGGCCGGACGGCCCACGCGTCGACATTCCATGCACCGACCTTGCTGCGGATTTTCACCCCGTCAAAACTCTGTCGAACGTTGGGACCTTCGCGTACCGAAACGGGACGCCCCGATCCATAGTTCAGTTCCTGCCGCCCGATTCGCAACACCATCCAGTTCTTTTTGTGCGTATTGCCGACCTCGAAGAAAGCCGCCTCGAAATCGAGCCTTTTCTCGTCGATCGTTCTCGGACCGCCCGTGCGAAAATCCTCCAATCCGCTCTTGAGTTGGACGAAGATGCGAAAGTTTTCGCCCAGATGCCAGTCCGAGTGCAGCATGTACCGCTGGAGGAGAAATGTGTTCGTATACGGCTGTTTTCCCCAGTTATCGTTTGCGACCTGTTCAAAAACTTGGCGGATTTCGCCCCCGAGACTGAGGTAGCAGGCCTCGCAGCCAAGCGGGATGTATTTAATTGGATCCCAGAAATCGTAGCGCAGCGATGGGTCGGCAAGAAAACTCCAATCGTCGTTTTCGCGCAGCAGATTGTAGGTTCGAACAGGTGCCTGCGACTCGCCCTGAACCTGCGCGCACAACGGCAGAGCCAGAAACAGCACCGCCCAAGCAACAACGAATCGCATGGGGGCCTCCTACTTAGGCTTGATCGAGTGAATCTCGGCGATATAGCCGCCCGGGAACCGGACCATTGCTGCCTGCCGGTCGCCAAGGGAATATGGTTCGACCAGTACGGTCGCTCCTGCCGTTCTTGCTTTTTTGAGCGTCTCGTCGAGATTGGCGACTTCGTATCCGGTCAATTCGCGTCCGAACGGATACGGTAGATGCCCGTCGGTGACGAAAACAGCCAGCAGGCCGAATCGCGATGTCATCCGAATTCGCCGGACCGTATCGGACCCTCGCCCGATCTCTAGACCTGGTGCATGCGGATCGTCGCTCAAAACCTTACCGTGCGAAAACTTGAGAAAGCTGCGGATGAACGAATCGGCCCGTTCTGGCGATACGTACACGCGATTCTCCGGAATCGTTTTGAGCTCCGGATACGAAGGGGGCGTGTTGTGCCAGTACAACTGCATATTTACGCCGCCCGGCCATTGAATCACGGCGTCTCGTCCGATGGGATCGTTAAACGGGCTGACCAGCACGTCTGCGCCGTCTGCCTGCGCAGCTTTCACGCTCCGGTCGAGGTCCGTCACCAGATAACCGGTACGCTCGGCACCGAACGGATAAGGAATCGGAGTCATAAACCCGAATACGGACACAGTACCTGCCGGTGTGAGGACCAATTGGGACATCGTGCTGCTCGGCATGGGCGTGACAGTAAAAACCCCCTGCTTCGTAGTTGTCCCGCCGAATGTCGCTATGAGGCTGGCTACAAATCGATCGAAGTCCTGCGGAGCGACATAGACGTGCGTTGTGTCGTATTGAGGCCCGACAGCCGCTTGGGGCGTTGCCGCCACCGCGATCCGCCCGGCGAGAATCAGGACCGCGATAAAGAAAGCTCGGTTTCGCATCTGTTTACCCCATTCCTTCAGAAAGCCCAGCACAGACAGCCGAAGCTGCCCGTGTCGCGGCAATGTTGATGGCGATGTTCGTGGACGTGCGCACAGGCCGCCCGCGTCTGCGTCACGACTGGAACCCGCGCCAGCGTTGCGTAACCGCCGTAGACTGCGACTGGCGACCATTCCGGTAGAATCGCCGGTGCGGGGGGAGCAAGATTATCGAACTCTTCTGCGCCATAAACACACTTTCCGCCGACGATCGTTAACACCGATTGGAGGCGCCTGATCTCGTCGTCGGCCACCGAGAAATAATCCGCGGAAAGCACAGCCAGATCGGCTAATTGTCCTGGAACGATCGACCCTTTCGACGCATTTTCCGTGGAGAACCAACTGCTTCCTACGGTCCACAGGCGCAGAGCTTCCATGCGATCGAATCGATGATCCTCGTCGTACATCGACAAGCCGCCGACGGTCTTTCCCGTCACGAGCCAGCTAAGCGACACGAACGGGTTGTACGTGGCCACACGGGTGGCATCTGTTCCGGCTCCCACCGGCAGTCCGGTCCGCAGCATCTCGCGAATTGGCGGGGTTCGTTTCGCTGCTACGCTTCCGTACCGGTCGCAGTAGTACTCGCCCTGAAACGCCATGCGGTGCTGGATCGCTATCCCACCGCCTAGCGCCGCTATCCGATCCATATTTCGCTGCGAGATGGTTTCCGCGTGGTCGATGAACCAATGAAGGCCCTGCAGCGGAACCTCCCGGTTCACTTCTTCGTAGACGTTGAGCGCACGCGTGATCGTCTCATCGTAGGTGGCATGGAGGCGAAAAGGCCAATGGCGCTTAGCCAGCAGGCTCACTACAGACTTAAGTTCCTGCTCCATGACTCCGGGCATGTCGGGACGCGGCTCGAGAAAGTCCTCGAAATCCGCGGCCGAAAAGACCAGCATTTCTCCGCCGCCGTTGTGGCGAAAGTAATCATCGCCTTGCCGCGGACTGAGCATGCCGCTCCAGTTCTCGAAGTCGACGAGCTCGTTTTTTGGCCTCTGGGTAAAAAGGTTGTAGGCAATCCGAACTGTCAGTTCACCATTCTTGTGCAGCTCCTGGATGATCTGGTAGTCATCGGGGTAGTTCTGGAACCCGCCACCCGCGTCAATCGCACTCGTGATCCCGAGTCGATTGAGCTCACGCATGAAGTGCCTAGTCGAGTTTGCCTGGTACTCCGGAGGCAGTTTCGGACCCTTTGCCAATGTGTCGTACAGAACGAGCGCATTCGGCTTGGCGATGAGGATGCCGGTCGGATTACCGGCGGCATCGCGGACAATTTCGCCGCCCGGAGGATCGGGCGAGTCCTTCGTATATCCGACTGCATGCAGCGCGGCACGATTGAGCAGCGCCCGATCGTATAGATGAAGCACGAAGGCGGGCGTATCCGGCGCGGCCCGGTTCAGCTCATCGAGCGTTGGCATCCGGCGCTCGGCGAACTGAAATTCAGACCAGCCTCCCACCACTCGTACCCACTGTCCCGGCGGCGTTCTCTGCACCTGTTCGCGCAGCATCCGCAGACCATCCGCGAGTGACGGAACGCCGTCCCACCGGAGCTCCAAATTGAAGTTGAGGCCGCCGCGTATCAGGTGAAGGTGCGAGTCATTCAACCCTGGAATTACGGTGCGCTTGCGCAGGTCAATCAGTTTCGTCCCCTGGTCACGGAAGCGCATTACTTCCCGATCGCTTCCGACTGCGAGGAATTTCCCGTCACGAATCGCGAGCGCCTCGACTATAGAGCGGCGATCATCCTGTGTCGCAATCTTACCGTTGTGAAGAATCAGGTCCGCGGGCTGTTCATTCATTGCGTGCTCCGGAGCTACTTGTGTGCGGGCGCGGGTTTAGGAACCACGTACTCCGGAAAAAGAGTGGGCGGGGCACCGTGCACCATGGTGGAGGCGTATTCCGCACCAACACCGTAGGCCCCAAAATGGTTCTTCACCAGGTCTACAACTGCGTCATACGTGTCGAGATTCGCCCAGTCGCGCTGCCACTCGAGAAGCGCAGAAAGAGCGGTCACCGGCTTGGCCCCGGCCTGAATAAGTCGGCGCATCGCGTTGTCGTGAGCGAGCTGGCTGACATCTCCGCAGCAATCCTCAGCCACATAAATGTCGTAGCCGTCGTGAATCGCCTGGATCGTGGGCATCGCGATACAGGTCTCGGTCCACAAGCCTGCAAGCACGATCTTCTTCTTGCCGATTCTTTCGATGGCCGCGACGAAGTTCTTGTCGTCCCACGAGTTCATTGAGGAGCGCTCAATGGGCTCCTTGTCAGGAAAGATCGCCTTGAGCTGCGGCCACATATACCCGCTGAAGGTCTTTGATTCGATCGTGGTCAACACAACCGGCACGTCAAAGATCCGCGTTGCCTTGGCAAGGGCGACTGTGCTGTTTATGATCGACTGCCGGTCGAAGTTGGCGGTTGCGAAAAGCATTTGGGGTTCATGATCAATGAACGCCACGACACAGTTATTAGGCGTAAGTAGTCCTTTTTCGCTGCGAGCCGCGAGTCTATTGCTGAGAGACATGGCTATCCTCCTTAGAAACTTCCGTTTAGATTTGGGCCGGAATTACCCTCCGGCGAGGTCGTTCGTTACTTGGGTGCTGCCGTATCGCGGTCGTACATCATCTGGAGCCCGGGCGTGCCTTGGGCAGTGAGGAAGAGATCGATCATCAACTCCACGGTCCCCCTGCGGTTCCAGTCGCGCTGCAGCTCACAGATCAGGGCCGTGACGCTGGTCATGCGGCCTCCCGCCTGCTGGATCCGCCGCAGTGCCATTTCGTGCGCCTCGGGCGAGGTGCCACCTACGGCATCGGCGACGACGTAGACTTCATATCCCTCCTTCAGCATGTCGAGAGTCGGCATGATGAGACAGGCTTCCGTCCACAGCGCCGTCATGATGATCTTCTTGCGTTTCGTGCCCTCGATCGCCTTCCGGAACTCCATGTCCTCCCATGCGTTGATTGAGGTGCGGTCATACGTCGGGTACTCCTCAAGAACCTTCCGCAGCGGCGCGATGGGCGGCTTGTTCCACCCCGTCTTGACGTTCACCGTGGAATGGACGATCGGCAGCCGGAAGCCGACGCCGGTCTTCGCCACCGCCACGATGTGGTTCACGAGCAGATTGCGATCCATCGAGGCGATCGAATTTACTTGCAGCGGCTGATAGTCGATGATGACCAGCGCCGAATTCTGGGGTGTCAGCAGATCGTCTGTTTTCGGATCGCGAACAGGTCCGCTTGCCATGCCAGTTGCCTCCATTCGTTTTGTTGAAGCAGTTGGTGAAAAGCGATCTGACCGCCAACGATTAGGGACATGCAAACGTCGTTCCAGACCTAACCTACTGAAAGAGATGGAAAGCAAGCGGGGGTGAATTGGCTAAAATCGTGAAGGTGGTGAAAACCTTTAGGATTCTTGTGAATCTGGTGATTGCCAGTACTTTAGAGGAACTTGAATTTCGTTTTATCGATCTTTAGTGTTTTGATCTTGTGGTCGAGAGTGGATGGTGGAATTCCAAGCTTAGCCGCCGCCCCCGATGGTCCCGAAATGCGTCCTTTGGCCTCGGCTAACGCCGCCTCGATGATCGCCCGCTTGGTCCGAGGTTCATCCTGGCGCTTGACGTCAACTCTTGACTGCGGTGCGATGGTTTCTTTCGAAAGCCACGCTTCGTCAACTGAAAAAATCTCGCCGGAGCTCAGAATCACGGATCTTTCGATGACGTTCTGTAACTCACGGATATTGCCCGGCCAGTCGTAAGACGCCAAGATGCCTATCGTCTTTTTGTCGATCGACCGGATGTTCTTTCCCGCCCGCTTGCCGTAGCGTTGCACGAAATACTCGGCGAGCATCAAAATGTCTTCTTTCCGTTCCCGAAGGGGTGGCACCTCAACGGGAAACACATTGAGCCGGTAAAAGAGATCCGGCCGGAAGGTCCCATTAGCCACAGCCGCCTTGAGATCGCGGTTTGTAGCGGCGACGACTCGAACATCGACGCGGATCAGATGACTTCCGCCGACTCGCTCAAATTCTCGTTCCTGCAATACCCTCAATAACGCAACCTGGGTGTCGGGCAAAAGTTCGCCCACCTCGTCCAGGAAAATCGTTCCGCCATGTGCGAGTTCGAAGCGGCCAATCCGTCTTTGTGTGGCTCCGGTGAAGGCTCCCTTCTCATGCCCGAACAACTCCGACAGGATCAGATCACGGGGAATCGCTGCACAATTCACGCTAACGAATGCGCGCGAACCGCGACTGGATCGTCGGTGGATCGCTCGTGCCACAAGCTCTTTCCCCGTTCCCGTTTCACCCGTGATGAGAACCGTAGAATCACTTGGAGCCACTGCGGAAATCCGCGACAGCACAGATTGCAGAGCGGGGGAGGTCCCCACGATCTCTTCGAACATCGAGGTTTCGTCGATTTCCTCCCGGAGCGCGACGTTTTCCTGTCGTAACTTTTCCTCAGCCCTCTTCCGGTCTTCGATATCGGTACATGAAACGTACCAACGCCGGATTTGTCCGTTGGCATCGCGGACAGAGTTGTAACGAGCCAGAAACCAGTGATAACTTCCATCACCTTTGCGTAATCGCAATTCCAGCTGGCCAACAGCACCGTTAAGCTGAGCAGTAGCAAAATAATTGAGTTCCCGCTGCCGGTCTTCTGGATGAACGAATGCACACTGAGCCTGCGTCTGCTGCCACTCCTCAAGCGTAACGCCTGCGTACTCAAGCCCAACGCGGTTGACATAAAACCGTTCGCGGTTGGGTCCGTAAACTGCAATCAGTTGAGGCGCGAAGTCCAACGTCTCCCGAAGCTCCATTTCACTTCTGCGCAGCTCCTCCTCTGCTCGTTTACGCTCAGTGACGTCGATCACAGTGCCCACAAATTCAACAAGACGGCCGGACGTGCTCAGAACAGGATGACCTACAACGTGAATGTCTCTGACGGTGCCATCCGGATGGACAATGCGGTAGTCCGCCTCCCAATCGGTCTTATCGCGGATAGCCGCCCCGATCAGTTCCATGAAGCCAGGTTGGTCGCCGGGATGAATCCGCTGATAATAGTCTTCCTTTCGGGGCAAACCATTCTGTGGATCGAAACCCAGAACACGATAGCATTCCTCCGACCAGTACCTGATATCCTGCTCTGGACTCCATGCCCAGCTACCTGTGTGGCTGAGTTTCTGTGCCTCAGCTAGATAGGCCTCGCTCTCGCGCACCGATTCTTCCGCCCTTCTCTGGTCAGTGACATCAGTCACCGCCCCCACGAACTCGAGGTTGCCTGCTCTATCCCGCAAAGGGCGGGCAGTCACACGGACATGCTTGATAGAACCGCTGGGCAGTTGGAGGCGATGCTCAAGAGCAAAACCTTCGCCGTCACGCGTCGCTCGGTCGATTTGCTGCTGCACCAGCTCCCGATCATCGGGATGAATTCGCGAGAGGGCAAATTCCAAAGTCGGTTTTGTCTTTAAATCACATTCAAAGATTCGGAACGTCTCGTCGGACCAGAAGATCTCCCCGCTGGAAACTTTCCAACCGAAGCTGCCTGTGTGACTAAGCTCTTGGGCTTCAGCCAGATAAGCTTCACTTCGCCGGATTGCTTCCTCCCCGACTTTGCGTTCCGAGATATCCATTATGGCGCCGACAACTTCTTCGTTTCCCGCCTCGTCCCTAATGCAATGTGCAAGATCATGAAGATACTTTATCGAACCATCCGGCATCAACAACCGATGCTCCCAGTCAAAGTCATTTCCGCCCTGAGCCGCGCGCTTTAGAACGTCTTTGAGAAGGTTGACATCGTCAGGATGAGATCGCTGCAGTATCAGATCGAGCCTCGGTTCCGTCCCGGGTGAATATCCGTAAATTCGAGCCGCTTCCTCGGACCAAAATATCCGCTTAGTACTTACTTCCATTCCGACACTACCTGTGCGGCTGAGTCTCTGCGCATCTGTTAAATGCGCTTTGCTCCGCCGAAGTTCGATCTCGGTCAGCTTCCGCGCGGTGATATCCATTACCGCGCCAATGACCTCAATATCGTCGCTTTCACCGCTCTCCGCCTTTCCTACAACGTGTAAATATTTGATTCTCCCGTCTGACATCAGTAGGCGATGCTCGAGGTCAATTCCTTCTCCTCTGGTAGCGGCGGCTATTGCCATTTTCACCGAAGGCATATCCTGCGGATGAATGCGCTCCAAAATCATTGGCAAAGAAACTTTCGAGGAAGGCGCGAATTCAAAAATACGGAAAGTTTCTTCGGACCAGACGTGCTCGTCGGTAGAAACGTTCCAACCGAAAGTGCCGGTATGACTGAGTCTTTGTGCTTTGGCGAAATACGCTTCTCGACGTTGGAGTTCTTTGGTTAATTGCTCTTGCTCAGTGACATCCATTGAGGGGTTCGCTTCAGCACTTGGAGGCTTTCCCGGGAAAACTATGTTTTGACTCGCCATAAGTTCGCCTTCGACGTCTCCGAATTCCAGTGGCTGGACCTGCGATTTGCGGCAACGAACCGAATCATCTCTTCTCTTTTGATCGGACCAACCCAATTGGAGCATCAGTGCCAGGCTCGCCGGCTCAGCGCCTTCCTGCTCGTGGTCCGCTCGACGGCACTTTGACTCTTTCCCAATTCGGAGGTAAATACACTTAGGCATTATTTGCGGTTATTTTTTGTTATTTACTTGCGGATGACTGAGTTAGACGGCGATAGTGACGTGATCATGGAAGGGAGTTTGGCCGCGGCGCCATGAATAAGTTGACCAATCTGGCCGAGCGAGTCCGATTTGGAACATTTGAGCTCAACGTCCGAACCGGTGAACTTGCCTCAGTTGGAACGGCGGCTGTGGAGGCCGGGGCCGCAAAGCTCCAGCTCCGTCAGCAGCCCTTCCAGATTCTGCGAATCCTAGTGGAACGGCAAGGCAAAATTGTTACCCGGGAGGAAATACGGCAGATTCTTTGGCCGGACGATACCGTCGTCGAATTCGACCGAAGCATTAACGTCGCCATGGCGATCCTCCGCAAGGCGCTCGCAGACGATGCCGACCATCCCAACTACATTGAAACTCTGGTGGGGCGCGGATACCGGCTGATCGCACTAGTCGAATGGCAGCAGAGTTCAACAGCCGCTCAGGACTTACTCGAACCGCGAGCCGATACGTTGCCCAGGATCGAAGGCCAAATAAGTGAGCGGGAACCAAGAGCAGCAAGACATTGGCGAAAAACTGCCATCCTGGGTTCGTCTGCGGTCATTTTGATCGTCGTCGGTTACCTGTCTTGGCGACACTTTCGTGCTATCACCCCGCCAAAATCAGAAAAAATCATGCTCGCCGTACTGCCGTTTGAGAATCTCACTGGCGATCCCAATAAGGAATATCTTGCGGACGGTCTCACCGAGGAAACAATTTCACAGCTGGCCCGGCTTAACCCCGAACAGCTGGGTGTGATCGCGCGAACCTCCGTCATGGGATACAAGCACAAAAGCGAACGTCTGGACCAGATTGGACGCGATCTTTCTGTGCAGTATGTTCTCGAAAACAGCCTTCGCGGAAGCGGAGATCACGTCCGCATTACGACGCAACTGCTACAGGTGAAGGACCAAAGTCATCTGTGGTCCCAGGATTACGACTATTCCGCAAAAGACATTCTTAAGGTCGAAGACGATGTAGCCAAAGCTGTCGCGCGGGAGACTCAGCTGCATTTAAGTTCCCAGCAAAAAGCAGAGTTGGCGCAGTCGCGCCCGGTCAAACCCGAAGCCTTTGAGGCGTACTTGCAGGGATACTACTTCTTTGAGCGGGACACCGACAAAGATACGGAGATGGCCGCAAAGTACTACGAACGGGCGACGCAGCTTGATCCCTCCTACGCGTTGGCCTGGGCCGGGTTGTCTCGGGTGCGCAAGTGGCAAGCTAAGACAAGTCTTATTCCCACTGAGCAGGGTTACCGGCTTGCTCGTGAAGAAGTCCAGCGAGCATTGGCACTAGACCCGAATCTTGCGCAGGCCCATATCCAACTGGGACGGATTCAGCAACAAGTCGACTTCGATTGGACCGGAGCGGATGCTTCCTACCAGCGGGCGGTTGAACTCGAACCCGGGAATCCCGAAAGCGTGGGACAGGCGGCTTCCTCGGCAGCCTTTCTAGGCCACTTTGACAGAGCCCTTCTATTGAGCCGCCGAACCATTGACTTGGACCCGCTCAATGCGACCAGTTGGGTGACACTTGGACAGATCGAATGCTGGTCGGGCCAGCTAGACGCAGCTATACCGGATCTCAAGAAGGCCCTGGACCTAAACCGCAATCTCTGGAGCGCCAATGTCTCCTTGAGCCAGATATATATCATGCAAGGTCGACCTCAGGATGCTTTGCCTGAAATCGAGCTAATACGTTATGACCTCTGGCGTGCGGTTCAGCATGCGGTTGCGTACTATGCGCTTGGTCGGCAAAAGGAGGCGGACGCCGCATTGACTGAGTTAATCGCGAGATATCATGCACGCAGCGCTCATGCACATAGTGCGTACAGTGCGTACGGCATTGCCCAGGTTTATGCTTTCCGGAAACAGTCCGACGAAGCGTTCCAGTGGCTGGACCGAGCCTACGCGTACCACGATGATGGTCTGATCGAGACAAAGGTGGACCCCTTGCTCAAGAACCTGCACAACGATCCGCGATACACCGCGCTATTGAAGAAGCTCAACCTGCCCAATTGAAATATGTTGCGATATTTAGAGCTCAGCTTCAAGGTCGCACTCGGAAGTAATCCAGCTGGACGAAAAACGCGTTTTTCGCTGAAGTGCCGCACTCTAGGGGCTAAGGTCAGGTTCGATTCGGACTGTTACGGAACGCTCGGCGAAATGTGAGAGGCATCCTTAATTATGCGGTCTGGGGTATGCCTTCTGGGATTCTTGACGACTGGGGGGAAGGGAATTGGCCGTGACAGTACGGGATTCTAACCAAGTGCGCAGCTTTGGTTGCTTATCTGAGATAGACTGTCTATGGTGAAAATGAGGAAGGACGTCAAGACAAGGGTTACGCAGAGGCGTGAACATCGTTATAAGGCGAAGGTCTGGTGTGGACCGGGCTGTGACAAGCAAGGCAGATATAATCGAGAGTCCGCTTGAGTTCTGGCGAACAACAGGGTTTCGAATCGTTCGTGGTGAAAAAGCCTGACCTAGCCTGCGTGGGGTATCTGGACTTCTGTGTAGCTGCCAGGTGTGGCAGCGTTCACGGCAGCGACGACACGACCGACATGCGGGCGCAAGATCGGCCATTGCGCGTTTTCGAGGACAAGAATGGCGATCCTTCGCCTCGTTAAGTTCTGTTGGTAGCGGATGTTCTTGGTGAGGCCTGCCATCAGATTGGCGCGCCCTCGTATCGTCGGAGGCCAGCCGGGAAAGTGATAGCGCGATTCGAAGAGTGCGTCTTCGGCAAACGTCTCGAAATAGTGTTTGCCGTCAACAAGCCCCTGCAAGCCTTTCAGGACGACCCCGAAAAAGGGATTGAGAGCTTCAAACAGTGCGTACTGGGCTTTTGTCATAGGCAACTCCTCTGCAGTTCCGTAGCACCGCAAAGTCCAGATCAGGGTAACTTGTCGAAAAACAGATAAAGCGCGGCAATCCGTCCGTCACGCGCAATGAGGAAATCCGTCCCGGAGTAAGCCGGCACCTCACCGGGGCGGCCCGATATCCAAGGGACCATCCCGGCATCGCTTAGTTCCTGGGGCTCGGCAATTGGCTGATAGCGAAAGTCAGGGTGAGTAGCCTTGATCGCGCCCGCGACGCGATCGATCGCGTCTCGGCCACGGTGGGCGCCGCTGTTGGGATCGTAAAACACGCCGTCTTCGGCCCAGATCTCGTCGATGGCCGCGCGTCGGCGCGCGGGGTCGTTTTCGCCGAAGACGTCGCGGAGATTGCGGATCAGTAAGTTCGATATGCTGTATGACATGTGCTTCTCTCCTCTCGGCACCAAGTGCGGCTTGCGATGTCTCAGCCTATAAAATCACGGACGCTTCCTCAAAATTCAGACGGGGATTCCGCGGGTGGAGTTTGCGTCGGTCTCCGTAGCCCACGTTGCAGAGAAGATTGACCTTCCACTTGCCGTCAGGAAAGAATTCCGCATTCAGTTTGTCCGCGTTGAAACCGGACATCGGTCCGCAATCCAATCCCAAAGCACGCGCTGCCAAAATGAAATAAGCGGCTTGAAGCGAGCTGTTGCGAAAAGCGGTCTCGTGGATTAGCGGCTGATTCCCGACGAAAAAGGAGCGCATGTCGCCGTGCGGGAAAAGTCTTGAGAGTTTCTCGTGGAATTCAGTGTCCCAGGCGATGATTACCGTGACTGGAGCGCTCATGGTCTTCTCGACGTTCAGCGGCGCCAGGGCGGGTTGAAGGCGCGCCTTGCCGGTGGGAGAAGTTAGAAAAACGAATCTGACAGGCGAGCCGTTGGCACTAGTCGGCCCAAGACGCGCTAATTCGTACGCCTGATGGAGCAGCTCAACTGGCACAGGTTCGGGAAGCCACGCTGAGTGGGTACGCGCTTCCCGAAAAAGTTGATCGAGTGCGCCCTGGGAGATCGGCGTTTTGGTGTCGGCAAGATTCGATTGTTCAGATGCATTGTGCATTTTCGTTCTCTCTTTTCATATAAGCGCGTTCAGCGCGAGCGCCGCGCATCCAGGCTCAACGGTCCTGCGCCGAACTGAGAAATCAGCAAGGCGCCACCGAGCATGGAGACGTTCTTCATGAACAGAATCATTTGGATCTGCGCCATCGTAGGATCGGTTACCGTCCAGAACTTATGCATCATGAAGCTGACAGGGACCAGGAAAAGCACGATGAGCCAGGCGCCCAGCTTTGCGCGGTAACCCAACAAGATGCTCAAGCCGCCGGCGATGGCCACCACGCCCGAAAGTGGAACCGCGATCGCCGCCAAGGGCACGCCTTGCGAAGCCGCATAGCCGATGGTTTGCTTGTTAAAATGATTGGCTCCAGCCATTAGGAAAATCAGCGCGAAGAAAAACCGTCCCAGAACGACCACTGCAATCTGCCAAAAGCTTGTTGCCTCCACATCTTTGGAAATTGCGACCGAATTCGTTGCCATGTACTTCCTCCTTTTGCTTGTTGAATCCGCTACGAGCAGCCGCACAAACTAAGGTCGGCCGACTCTTCTCACAGTGTCTATTGATGCCGATTCTATTGATATAGATACATTGCTCTGGACATTGGTTATGCAAAAAGGCAAAATATTTTCGTCATGGGCAAGACCTCGCGAGACCCGGTTCATTGTTGGCTGGTATTGCTGAAGGCCTTTCAGGCGGCTTCGAAATATCTCTATGCGGGGCTGGCGGAGACTCGAATCGACGACACCGACTTCCGGATCCTTGAGGTCCTGTTGAACAAAGGGTCTTTGCCGGTGAATACGATCGGCCCAAAAGTGTTTCTTACGCCCGGTTCGATCAGCACGGCTGTGGACCGGCTCGTCGAAAGGGGCCTGGTAAGCCGGGTCGAGAGTCCTGAGGATCGACGTGTCCGTGTCGTGTCGCTCACCCGCAAAGGCAAAGAATTGATCGTGCCGATTTTTCGCAAACACGCAGCCGAAATTAGGAAAGTCTTTGCCGATGCGAGCCCGAAAGAGTTGCGAGCTCTTGAAATGACATTGAAGAAGATCGGGAAGCGCGCCGAGAGCCTGGGGATGGGAATCAAACGAAGATCTTGAAGCCAACTCTTACATAACGGCACAGTGCACCCACTAATCCAATGGAAGTCGTCTTGGAGAAGAAACGTAAATGCAGATTGGAATGGACAGTTTCGCAGCAGCTATTTCCGACCCGGCCACCGGTCTCACGCTCAGCCCGGTGGAGCGCATGCATCATTTACTCGAAGAGATTGAGCTTGCCGATAAGGTCGGCCTCGACGTCTTCGGCATTGGCGAACATCACCGGGCGGAGTTCCTGGACTCAGCTCCCGTTGTCATCCTCTCCGCTGCCGCCACGCGAACGGAAAATATCCGTCTCACCAGCGCAGTCACGGTTCTCAGCGCCTCCGACCCCGTTCGCGTTTTTCAGGAGTTCGCGACTCTTGACTTGATCTCCCGGGGCCGCGCCGAAATTGTCGCCGGTCGTGGCTCATTCGTTGAGTCGTATCCCCTCTTCGGGCTGCGCCTTGAAGATTACGATTCGCTCTTCGCGGAAAAACTCGAGCTTCTCTTGAAAATCCGGGAAAGCACGAAAGTGCACTGGTCCGGAAAACACCGCGCGGCCCTTACCGGCCAGGCCATCTACCCTCGCCCGTTGCAGGATCCGCTCCCCATATGGGTCGGTGTCGGTGGCACACCCGAATCTTTCGTTCGCGCAGGAATGCTCGGACTTCCTCTCATGGTTGCGATCATCGGCGGTGAGCCCCGACGCTTTAGGCCGCTTATAGACCTCTATCGCGAAGCTGGACGTCGAGCCGGTCATTCTCCCGAGCAACTCACCGTAGGTCTTCATTCCGTCGGCTTTCTCGCGGACACCACGGACGAAGCCGCAGAAATATTCTTTCCAGCGTATGCGCACACTTTTACCGAAATCGGCAAGGAACGCGGCTGGCCGCCCGCTACACGCGCTCAATTTGACGCCCTGCGCGGACCTACCGGCGCGCTGCTGATCGGCGATGCTAAAACGGTCGCGAAAAAGATCCTTTACGTGAACGAAGTTCTTGGAGGCATCTCCCGCGTTACGTTCCAAATGGGTGTTTCTACGCTGCCACACGAAAAAATGCTGCAGGCCATAGAAATCCTCGGGACTCAAGTGGCGCCCCTCGTCCGGAGCGAGCTGAGTGTCGCTCCGTTGCGCGCGTGATGAATCGGGCTCTTCAGGAAGACCGGCGACTGGAACGAAGTACGCGAACGTGGCTCAGTATGCGCAAGGTCCCCGAATTTTCGCGACAGTAAAGTTCTGAGCTCACTATAGCGAAGTGGTGTCCAAAGGCAGACACCGACGATTCCACGTCACGCACGAACGCATTTCTCCTCGCATAAGTGCTAAATATCCAGCGATTTAGCGCAAGGCGGCCGGACTTCTCCTGGAATTACGCTTGCATTGTTAACTCAAACAGGAAAGCAACCAAAGGAGCGTACGATGTCGGTCGCACGAGTAATTTCAGGGCATCAGGGAGACAGCCGGAATTTCACTTCTGACGCTGCCGAATTTCTGAGCGACGAGGCGCTCGTCGCGGGAGCCAAGATGGGCCACGGAAGTTGTTTTGACGAGCTTCATGAGCGTCATCGCGAAAGGATGTTTCGGGTCGCTCGTCGCATCACTCGACATCGTGAGGATGCCCAGGATGCGGTTCAAGAGAGTTTTCTCAGTGCCTTTGTCCACCTGGAGAAGTTTGACGAAAGGGCAAAGTTTTCAACATGGCTGACCCGCATCGCTATTAATGCTGCGCTGATGAAAGTCCGCAAGAATCGCGCATCGCGGAGCGTTGGGGTGGAAGATGCCTTAGACGCGGTCGGACTGAGCGACTCTGCGCCAAATCCAGAGGAGACTTATGCAAGAACCGAACAGAAGGCAGCCTTGAGAGACGCAATCGCAAAGCTGCGACCCAGACTTCAGAATGTCGTCGAACTGCATGACTTGCGGGAGAACTCTCTACATGAAATTGCCGAGGCACTCGGGATCTCCGTCGCGGCAGCGAAGGCGCGACTGTTTCATGCGCGAGCCGCACTACGCAGGGCAGCAGAACTGAAAGCCCGCCGCTCAGTAGAATTGATGAAGTCTTCCTTCCGGATTAGAGGCTAGGCACCATTCGCACAAGACGATTCTTTCTTGCGAAGAAGTGGCGCCGGTGCATTCACTCCACAGGCCCGCGCCCCTCGGCCTGTGCGTCGGAATGACTGCTCACGGAGGTTTAGCGCGCTTCCCATTCTGTCGAATTTCGAATTATTGTTGGAAAACCGGCGGAGGCCCGCTGATTCGCCTCCATTTTAGACTGACATTCACTTCGACGCGGTTGGCGATCTTGACGAAGGGGATGCCCTTGTTCATCCCGTAGTCCTTGCGATCGAAGGCCATCGTGCCCTCAATGCTTCCGGAGGGTGATCCCTTTCCGTTACCTGTAAGGGTGAGTTTTTCCATTTTCGTAACGCCGCGAATTGTAAAGTTGCCTTCCAGTTCGAATGTGTTTGGCCCGGTCTGAATGACTTTCGTGGATTTGAAGGTGATGGTGGGAGAGTCTTTTACGTCAAAAAAATCCTTGCTCTTCAATTTGTTGTTCTTCAGACCGCTACCCGTGTTCACGCTATCCGCTTGAATGTCGATCTCTAAAACGGCGCTCCGCACGTCCATGGACGAAAGCATAATGCTTGCATTCCATTTATCGAAGGTCCCTTTGATGGGAATGGAAGAATCGACACCAAATTTGATGGTGCTTTCTACGGGCGTTACTTCATATACCGGAATTTGCGCTCGGTTTACCGATGGAAAGGAGAGGGATACGAGCAGCCACGGAATGGCCATCGTCAACCTGTGAGTTCTGGCTCTCACGAGATTCCCTTTACTCCGATTGCGAAGCCAGTTCTTTTTCGCAGCGAGCCGATTTAGCTTCATAAATTCTCTGCCTCCCAATGCACTCTGCCTCAATGACTTGAGGCAATCGTCATCCCATCGAGCGAACAGGTTTGACCATTGCTCGAATGTCCCTGTTCTCGAGAACTTTGGTTTCGCTTTCCGTTCCTTGGATGGAAGCGTCCACCATGGTACGAGCCAAGTCGTCGGCCCGAATCACCAAGTTTGGAAATGGCAACTGAAACGCGGGGTAGATCGCGCGCAACAGCCGATAGCCGAAATTCGGTTCTTTCCGTGGATATACGGGATAGATATATGCAGGCCGGAAAATGTAAATGCGCGGGAAGCCGGCCGCGAGAAGTGCGTTTTCGGCCTCTCCCTTGTATCGCGCGAAAGCTGCTCGGCTTTTTCCCGTCGGATCCGCGCCGTTTCCGCTCAAGAATGAGAAAGCCGCGCTGGGGCTGCTGCCATGCAGAACTCGCGCGAACTCGATCGTGTAGTCCACGGTTACCTGGCGGAGTTCAGCGTCGGATACCGCTCCGGAATACGCGCCCAGACAGAAGACCGCGGCGTCCTGACACGAAAGCACCTGCGACAGTGAGGAGCAGTCGGCGAAGTCACGCTGCAGAACTTCTTGCAGCTTTGGATGTGAAATGCCCAGCTTCCGGCGCCCGATAGCAGTGACACTTCCAACGGTGGCGTTCTGGAGTGCGTACCGAAGCGCATATCCACCGACCATTCCAGTCGCACCCACGAGCACAAGGCGCTTCTGCCTCGTCGGTGTCATGAAAGCTCGCGCTCTTCCAGCCAGTCGACGTAGAGGAGACGCTCCGAAAAAAGCCATGCGCCGTCCAACTTGACGAACGTGTCGAGGTAACGCAGCGAGGCGACCATCAAACGTCGCTTGTCGCGATCTACCGTGACGTGGTGCGCTAGGCAGTAAGCTTCGCCAGTGGCCCGGTCGGATGTGAGCGTGAAGATTGTGCTCTGTCCGACGAAGTGCGTGGTGGCGTCGTACTTGTTCAGCTCGGCGAAGACGGGAGCGAGCGCCTCGCGCGAATGCAGTTCCTGGGCGGGCGTCGGATCTTTGGCATTCATGAACACCACGAAGTGCGTGTCTGAGGTAAACAGAGACATCTGACCTTTGGCATCGCGACGATCGGCGCAGTGCGCATAGGCTTCGATGAGCTCTCGGATCGCGAGCCGGTCTGCGGCTTCACCAGGCGTGATTGCGACATGTTTGCTCATGGGCTGATCTTCTTCGCTCGCATCTTCATGTTTGGCAAGAGGGTCATTCGAGGATGGCCCGTGGTTCGAGGAACGCATCGATCCCGAACGTTCCGAATTCACGGCCGACGCCGGAATGCTTGAATCCGCCGAACGGCGCCTGCTGATCGTCCAGCATTCCGTTGATCGCTACACGGCCGGCTTGGATCTGAGATGCGACGCGGCGCGCGCGCTGAATGTCCGTGCCGCTCACATAAGCGTGGAGGCCGTACTCCGTATCGTTGGCGATCTTTATTGCATCCTCTTCGTCCTCGTAAGTGATGACCGAGAGGACGGGCCCGAAAATCTCTTCTCGGGCGATTGTCATATCATTCTTCACATTGACAAACACCGTAGGTTTCATGAAGTAGCCCGACTCAAGGCCGGGTGGGTGTCCCTCGCCTCCGACAAGCACCTCCGCGCCTTCTTCAATGCCCTTGCGAATGTATGACTGCACACGCTCATATTGCTTCTGGTTCACCATTGGTCCGATGGCGGTTTTTGGATCGGCCGGATCGCCGACTGGAAAGGCGGGAATGGTGTCCACGATCACCTTTTTGACTTCGTCGAAGCGGCTCTTCGGCACGAGAAGCCTGGTCCCCGCGACGCAAGCCTGACCGTTGTTCAGAAAACCGATGATGAACGCATTCGGGATCGCCTTCTTGAGGTCGGCATCATCAAGCAGAATGTTAGGCGATTTGCCACCCAGCTCTAGCGTGACGCGCTTCATCGTCGCAGCACCGTCGCGCATGATCGATCTTCCGACAGCGGCCGAGCCGGTAAAGGAAATCTTGGCCACGTCGGGATTTCGCACGAGCTCCGCTCCGACGACATCTCCCCGACCGGAGACAACGTTGCAAAGCCCTTTCGGAAGTTTCGCCTCGTGCACACATTCCAGCCACGCGCGCGTTTGCAAAGCGCTCAACTCGCTCGGCTTCATGACCACCGTGCAACCGGCGGCGACTGCCGAGGCAAGTTTCATGCAAAGGAAAAACGCGTTCGCATTCCACGGCGAAATCAGACCGGCAACGCCGACCGGCTCCATGGTGACCGTTGTTTTGCCCCAACTCCGAGTCAGCGGGAGTTCGTGGAGTGCCTTCTCGGCCGCTAGGAACACCTCGGCACCTGCCTGCACGATGAGCGCTGCGAACTGCAGAACACCACCATACTCCTCGACCATCATCTTTGTGAGATCATCGGCGCGCGCCGAGACAGCCTTGTGCAGCCTGCGTAGGATCTCCATGCGCTCTTCTTTGGTCGTCCGCCCGAAACTTGCGAACGCTTGCTTGGCGGCGGCAATGGCGCGTCGCGCATCCTCATCGTCCGCCAGAGTTACATGAGCGATGACTTTTCTGTTGGTTGGGTTGATTATGTCCATGACCTCGCGGCCGTGAGACTCAACGAGTGTCCCATCGATATAGTGTTTCGTGATCGTTTCCATGACGCCTTTCCTTCAATTGAGGATGTACAGCCAGAAACGAGTGACGACATGCCTCAGCGAGCTTTACGGTACCAATGCAAGCGCAATTCCAGGATAATCTCTGACCGTCTTGCGCTGAATCGCCGCATAGTCAGTACTTCCTGAAGGGACCAGATGGGTTTGCCAGTGATGTAGAATCGTCACTGTCCATCTATTGACAGCGCCTGGGGATTGACCGTAGCCCTAGATTCGGGCTTCCCGTATTCGTATTGATGTTGGCTGCAAATCTTCGACGACGGGTGAACGGGAGGACCGATTGCATCCAAAACAAAGACGGCTGTTGCGGTGCGACCTGGGAGGAGCGTAAGCGGACGCCGGAGCCTGAGGGCGAAAAGCCGACGGGATATGTTGTTCGAAGCTTACTTAGAGAAGTAGCGCAAGGTTCTCACCATGGCGAATGAAGATGTGCAAAAGACGCTATCGGAATTGTCGCGAGAGCTACAGGAGAGCAAAGCCAGGCTCGAAGAGGCGCAACGCGTCGCCCACGTCGGCCACTGGGAATGGGATCTCGAGACGGATGTCGTGGTCTGGTCGGACGAAACCTACCGCATTTTTGGATTAAGTCCGCAGGAACGTCCTATGGACTTAGCGACTGTACGCTCGATGGTCCACCCTGAAGATCGCGAGCCTCTCTATCAGGGAGTTGACCAAGACCTCGTTGCTGGAAAACGCCCCAACGCCGAATTTCGGATCGTTCGGCCCAGCGGCGAAGTCCGGACAGTCTCCAGCCTGACGTCCGAACGTTGGAGCTCCTTGCCGGGAGATACAAAAAGAGACGCATCCGGACGACCCTATAAATTGTTCGGCACCATTCAAGACATTACTGAGCGCAGGCGTACAGAGGAAGCATTGCAGGAGAGTTCGCGGAAGCTACAGGATAGCAAAGCCTGGCTTGAAGAAGCCCAACGCGTCGCCCACGTCGGCTACTGGGTATGGGACCTTCAGACGAATCGCGTGATTTGGTCGGACGAAACCTATCGCATCTTTGGGTTGACACCACAGGAAGGCCTCATTGACTTAGACAAAGTACGCGAAATGATTCACCCCGACGATCGTGAGGCTGTGTTTCGGACGGCAGAAGAGACTGTTCGTTCCGGAGCACGCGCGGATTGTGAACACCGACTTTTTCGTCCCAACGGGGAAATGCGGATCGTACACAGCCTGGGCGACTTGAAAAAAGACTCATCGGGGCGTCCGTATCAAATTTTCGGTACGACTCAGGACATCACCGAACGCAAGCGCGCAGAGGAGGCCCTGCAGCGAAGCCAGTTTTATCTCAGCGAAGGGCAACGCCTCGCCCATATAGGGAGCTGGGCGGCAAAGGATTTGGGCGTCCGTTGGTCTGATGATTTGGGCATCTATTGGTCTGACGAGGTATACAAGATGTTCGGCTTTGACCCGCAGAACGGGCCTCCGAACCTTGGGCAGTATCTGGCCGCCGTCCACCCTGACGACCGAGCCTCGATGGCGGAAACCGTCAGGGCGATGCATGAACAGCGTAGTGGCTGCGACGTAATCCACCGGATTGTGCGACCAGACGGGGAGGTACGTCACGTTCGCTGCGTGGGTGTTCCGGTTTTTGAAGATGGAGTTTTCAAAGCGTTTCACGGTACGACAATCGACGTCACAGAGCACGAGCAACTGACACAGGAATTGCGACGGGAGCGTGCATACCTCGCAGAAGCGCAAACCCTGGCCCACATCGGCAGCTGGGCGACAAATTTAGCCACGAGGCAAAACTTCCATCTATCGGACGAAACGTATCGCATACACGGCTTCGATCCACGTCAAGGTCCTCCTGGACTCGAACGCTTTTGGGACACTCTCCATCCGGAAGACGAACCGTGGGTGAGGGCAACTCTTGAAGATGCAGTCCGAAAAGGAACGGATTACGATATCCGCGACTTTCGCATTTGTCGCGCCGACGACGGCCAGATCCGATTCCTGCGTACCATAGGACATCGCAATCCTGCTGGAGAAATCGGGGAGTACGTCGGTATCACCATGGACATAACCGAGCTAAAGCGCGCCGAAGAAGAGCGCGAAAAGCTGCGGCAGTTAGAGGCCGATCTCGCACACATCAATCGCGTCAATATGATGGGGGAGCTCGCCGCCGCGTTGGCGCACGAAATCAGACAGCCCATCGCTGCATCAATCACCAGCGCCAATGCGTGTTTGCGATGGCTCGCCCGCGATCCACCGGACCTCGAAAGGGCGCGTGCAGCAGCAACGAGAATTGAGCAGGACGGAAACCGCGCGGCCGATGTGATCAATCGTTTGCGCTCCTTCTACAAGAAAGGCACGCCTCCTGAACGCGAGATGGTTGACATCAGAGAGATCGTTCGAGATATGACCGCTCTACTAAGGAGGGAAACAGCTCGGCACTCCATAAAAATCCATTCCGAACTGGACGAAGATATGCCTAACGTCCTAGCTGACCGAGTGCAACTTCAACAGGTGTTCATGAATCTGATGCTGAACGCGATTGACGCCATGAAAGTCACCGGAGGCAAGTTGACGATTAGTTCTCGACTGACTCCCGAAGGTCAGCTAGTCGTCTCGATCGGCGATACCGGCGTCGGATTGCCGGCGGAAAATACTGAGCGAATCTTTGATGCCTTCCATACCACGAAGCCACAAGGCACGGGGATGGGTTTGGCCATAACCCGCTCGATTGTGGAGGCTCACGGTGGCCGAGTATGGGCGACCGCCAATCAGGAGGCAGGCGCAACCTTTCATTTCACTCTTCCCGCCAAAGCCGAGGCTGATGCATGAAATCCGCGGCCGTTCCCACGGTTTTCATCATCGACGATGACCGAGGCGTGCGTCAGGCGATCCACGATCTCGTCGAGTCCGTCGGGCTGCGCGCTGAATCCTTTGCAACTGGTGAGGAGTTTCTCGGCACGGGACGTACCGGCCGCCCGAGCTGTTTAGTCCTCGATGTAAGACTGCCTCAGATGAGTGGACTCGATTTTCAACGTCGTTTGGCCGAGACCGGCATGCAAATCCCCATCATCTTCATCACGGCGCACGGAGACATTCCGATGTCTGTTAGGGCGCTAAAGTCGGGTGCCGTGGAATTCCTGACAAAACCTTTCAGGGACCAGGACTTGCTGGACGCAATTCAGCAGGCACTTGAGCGTGACCGCACCGCCCAAGAACAACAGGCTGAGGTCCACGATCTGCAAGAGCGCTATCGCGCATTGACTGCGCGAGAGCAGGAGGTACTGATTCTGGTGATCTCTGGAATGCTCAATAAGCAGATTGCCTCTGAAATTGGAGCCAGCGAGGCCACAGTTAAAGTCCACCGAGGCAACGTCATGCACAAAATGCAAGCTGCATCGGTGGTTGACTTGGTCCGTATGGCCGACAAGCTCAAACTCTCCCCTCATAAGTAGTCTGTCCTACTCCAGAACCCGTCCGGCTACTCCTCCGCCTTCGCTTCTAGTCGACTACCACCAAAGTGGTAGTGCGCACGACTAAGAGCCAATTGTGCTCTCGTTGTGAATACGGTTAGGCTTTGCGCATGAGCAGCGCGCAGAGCTCAAGACTCATAGCCATCGTCGACGACGACCAGTCAGTTCAGTGTGCCTTGCAAGATTTGATCGAATCGGAGGGGCTATCCACCCTCTGTTTCGGCTCCGCAGAACAATTCCTGGATTCCGGCGCCCAACACACAGCAGGCTGCCTGATCGCTGACATTCGGATGCCGGGCATGTCCGGCATTGAGCTACAAGCAAAGCTCAAAGCGGACCGCTGCCGCATACCGATCATTTTCATCACAGCCCATGGTGACGCCAAGATGCGGATCCAAGCGATGCGTGATGGGGCAGTTGAGTTCTTGACGAAACCATTCGACAACGCAGTCTTACTGGAAACCGTTCATGCCGCCGTCGAGGACTACGCGAAGGCGCTTGGGTTTTGGAACTCAAATCCATGACAGTTGCCGATCAAGACCGTCACGTCCGCAGATTCGAGCAGATCATAGGCAACAGCCCGGCTCTAAGGATTGTTCTAGAGCAAGCCGAGAGGGTTGCGGCAACGGACTCGACTGTGCTCGTCCAGGGAGAAACCGGTACTGGCAAGGAACTCATCGCTCACGCGATCCACAATGCCAGCCCGCGTAGCGGCCACCCTTTGATCAAGCTGAACTGTGCCGCCATTCCTTTTGATTTGCTCGAAAGTGAGCTCTTTGGCCATGAACGCGGCGCTTTTACCGGGGCGATCGCGCAGAAAATCGGCCGCTTCGAATTGGCTGACAAAGGGACACTCTTCCTTGATGAAGTCGGGGACATACCGCTTGCGTTGCAGCCGAAACTGCTACGTGTTCTCCAGGAACATGAATTCGAACGTCTCGGAAGTGGCCGCACCCACCGCGTTGACGTGCGGCTGGTCGCCGCGACTCACCGTGACCTAGAACGAATGGTAAAGCACGACCTATTTCGCAGCGATCTGTACTATCGCCTGAACGTATTTCCGATCACGCTGCCGCCCCTGCGTGAGCGACGCCAAGACATCCGCCCTCTGGTGGAACACTACGTTGAAGTCTTCTCCAGCCGAATGGATAAGCGCATAGAAAATATTCCCGATGAATTCGTTAACGCTTTCGAGTCGTATTCCTGGCCGGGAAACATTCGAGAGCTCCAAAACGTGATCGAACGCGCGGTAATACTTTCCAATGAAGGCTTGTTGCCCAATCTTCTGCGCCCGACTCGGGCCGACTCGGTTGTTGCGTTTCCCGCGGGCAGAACGCTTAGGGAGTCGGAGCGCCTTTTAATTTTGGGAGCGTTAGAAGCCACGGGATGGCTCGTCGGCGGACCGTATGGGGCAGCCGCACGGTTGGGAATGAAGCGCACTACGCTGATCGCTAGAATGAAGAAGCACGGAATTCTTCGGCCCCCAGATGAGAATCGGAATCAAGCCGCCGTAGGTGATTCTCCAACCCGCTTCCTGTAAATGCTTGGTGCGGGTACTTGACGACAGGTCAACCAAACAGGCTTTGGTAGAGCGCGCTTCTCTCGAGAACAAATCCACAAATTCTGTAATTCATGCCCGGCATCTACCTCTTCTTCTTAATCCTCTGGCTGATCGAACGACCACGATCTCACCGCCGATTTGATCGAGGGCAACTGCCGTGCCCGACGCACAAACCACACTGGTTACTTCGATCTCGTCGGAACAAGCGATGACCAGCTTCGCAGCGACAACTATGGCTTGAACTCAAGTGTCGGATTCATGCCACTGTCTTCGGATGGTCACGCGTGGATTTGGAATGCAAGTGGGCCAGCGCAGATATTAACTGTGATTTGCTGCGATTAGTTACATGGCAGAGGAATTGCAGAAACCAGCCCAGACATGCGCACTCTACCCCATCGTCAGCCTCCGGAAATGTGCAGCTCTCTTTTCAGTGTGGCAGCTCGGCTCGTTCTGTTTCTTCTGCCGGCAACCGTGTTTTTGGCTGCGGGCTGCGGCAGCCCAAAAGCGGCGCCCTCCGTTCCTAGCCCCGAGGTTGAAGTCGCGAGCGTTCTTCAGAAAGACGTCCCAATCGTCAGCGAGTGGGTGGCGACTCTCGATGGTTACGTCAACGCACAGATTCAGCCTCAGGTCGCGGGGTATGCCATCCGGCAGACATACAAAGAGGGTTCGTTTGTCCGGAAAGGCCAGATTCTTTTTCAAATTGATCCGCGGCCGTTTCAAGCCCTGCTCGATCAAGCGAAAGCACAACTCGCGCAATCGCAAGCACAACTTGGCAAAACGGAAATGGATGTGAACCGGGATACGCCGCTAGCCAAAGAACGGGCGATTGCACAGAGCCAGTTGGACAACGATGTTCAAGCGAAGCAGGCGGCTCAGGCGGCGGTTAAGGCGGCCGAAGCTCTGGTCGAGCAAGCCCGCCTAAATCTGGAATTCACGGATGTGAAATCGTTGGTCGACGGGATCGCAGGTATCGCGCAGGTCCAGATCGGAAACCTCGTCAATCCAACGGCGATTCTGACAACGGTCTCTCAGGTGGACCCGATAAAGGCGTATTTCTCGATTAGCGAACAAGAGTACATTCACTACGCGGACCGAATTAACGCTCAGACGCAAAAGGAAATTCCTTCCGGAGGACCGCTGTTTGATTTGATTCTTGCGGATGGATCCATCTATCCCCACAAAGGATCTGCACTACTCACCAACCGCCAGGTAGACACAGCCACTGGCAGCATTCAGATCGTTTGCTCTTTTCCCAATCCCACAAACGCACTTCGCCCCGGGCAGTTTGGAAGATTGCGGGCAGCGCCGGAAGTGAGGAACGGCGCGCTTCTCGTGCCTCAGAAAGCCGTGACCGAACTGCAGGGAACCTATCAGCTGGCGGTGGTAGGCGTTGACAACAAGGTGAGCATACGCGCAATAAAAGTAGCGGATCGTGTTGGCCCCGAATGGATTGTCGAGAGTGGCGTCAAAGCGGGCGAACTGGTGATTGTGGAAGGACTGCAAAAAGTACAAAACGGTTCAACCGTAAAAATCAAACAGGCCCTACCGGCGAAAGGCGATTGACCAGTGTCCAAGTTTTTCATCAATCGGCCGATCGTGGCCATGGTTATCTCCATCCTGATGGTGATTGTGGGCGCCGTAACCATCACAGCGCTTCCCGTGGCCCAGTTTCCAAACATCGTTCCCCCGGAAGTTCAAGTCCTTGCAACTTATGTGGGCGCGGATGCAAAGACCATCGAGCAGTCTGTCGCCACGCCGGTCGAACAGCAGATGAGCGGCGTCGACAACATGAACTACATGTATTCGCTGAACTCGACGGCTGACGGACTGATGCGCCTGATCGTGGACTACGACGTTAAGACTGATCCGAATACCGACCTCATGCTGACGCAAATGCGCCAGACGCAGGCCGCTTCTCAACTGCCGAGCGACGTGACCAATTACGGCATAACGGTACAGAAGACCGTCACCGCTCCTCTGATGCTGGTTACCCTCTATTCGCCGAAAGGCACCTACGACGCGCGATTTCTCGCCAACTACGCGTACATCAATCTGTCCGACCAAATCAACCGTTCCTATGGCATCGGTAGCGTTCAGGTTTTCGGTGCAGGCCAATATGCGATGCGTCTGTGGGTGAAGCCGGACCGGCTCGCGAAACTGGGCATCACGGTTCCCGAAATCGTCTCGGCAATTCAGTCACAGAACAGTGTGAACCCGGCTGGGCAAGTTGGCAGCGAGCCGATTCCGAAGGGCCAGCAGTTCACTTACTCCGTGCAGGCACAAGGCCGCATGACCTCTCCCGAAGAGTTCGGAGACATCATCATACGAGAATCCGCGGGCGGAGCCGTGGTTCAACTGAAGGATGTTGCTCGAGTGGAGCTTGGTGCGCAGTCCTACAACATGGTGAGCAGGTTGGATGGGAAAGAGTCGGCCATCCTCGCGGCGTACCAACTGCCGGGATCAAATGCCGTACAAGCAGCAAACGAAATCCGGAAACTCATGGCGGAACTGAAAGGCCGGCTGCCGGAGGATGTTGACTACGCGATCTCCTTGGACACGACCCAGGCCGTCAACGAAGGCATGAAGGAGATCGTTCTGACGCTGGTCATCGCCATCGTTCTGGTGCTGATCGTCGTCTTTGTGTTCCTGCAGGGCTGGCGCGCAACGCTCATTCCATTGCTTGCGGTCCCCGTGTCTCTCGTCGGCACCTTCATTTTCTTTCCGCTGTTCGGATTTTCTATTAATACGCTGTCATTGTTTGGACTGGTCCTCGCGATTGGTCTGGTGGTGGACGATGCCATCGTCGTCGTCGAAGCAGTGGAGCGCCACATCGAGGACGGTCTCTCGCCTAAAGCCGCGGCCATCAGAGCGATGGAAGAGATTTCCGGTCCGGTGATCGGCATCGCTCTGGTCCTCTCCGCCGTCTTTGTTCCCACAGCGTTCATTCCGGGAATTACTGGACGCCTTTACCAGCAATTTGCAGTGACCATCGCATTTTCCGTAATCCTGTCCGCGTTCAACGCCTTGACATTGAGTCCCGCGCTTGCCGCATTGTTGCTGCGTCCGAAGACCTCGACCCGTGGGCCGTTGAGTGCGTTTTTCGCTTGGTTCAATCGTGTCTTCGCGAACGCAACCGAGTGGTATGTCCGGGTATGTGGCTTTCTCATCCGCAAAAGCGCAATCGCGGTCGTATTGCTGGTAGCTTTCGCCGTGGGAACCGGTTGGTTCGGGAACAAAGTTCCTGCAAGCTTTCTCCCGGACGAAGACCAAGGCTATCTGTATGTGAATGTGCAGCTTCCTATCGCGGCTTCTCTTCAGCGCACGGACGAGGTGGCCGCGAAAATCGAAAGCGTTCTGGCCAAGACGCCAGGCATTGAGCACACAAACACCATCATCGGATTCAGCCTGCTGAGTTTCGTGCGTACCAGCTATAACGCCTTCTTCTTCGTGACATTGAAACCGTGGGACGAGCGCAAATCACGCTCCGAACAGCTTCAAGCCATCAAGCAACACATCAATGAGCAGCTGTCATCGCTCCCCGAAGGCGTTGCCTTTTCCTTCTCTCCTCCAGCCATTCCAGGAGTTGGGACCTCCGGTGGATTTACATTCGTTCTGGAAGACCGTGCGGGCATGGATCTGAAATTTCTTTCCTCGAATCTGCAAACATTTCTTACGGAAGCTCGCAAACGACCGGAAATTGCAGGTCTAAGCACTACCTCACTTGCCAGCGTGCCTCAGCTGTATGCCGATGTCGACCGCGCAAAAGTCATCAAGCAAGGTGTCGCCGTTAAGGACGTGTACCAAACGCTTCAGACGTTCATGGGCGGCCTATTCATCAACTACTTCAATCGCTTCGGTCGTCAGTGGCAGGTTTATGTCGAGGCTGAAGGGGACTATCGCACGCGGCCAGAAAATGTCGGCCAGTTTTACGTGCGAAATGACAAAGGCGGAATGGTGCCCCTCGCTTCGATCACACGCTTTGAGCCTCGCGATGGCCCTGAATTCACAATGCGATTCAACGAGTATCGGGCGGCACAAATCAATGGTGCCGCTGCTCCCGGCTACAGCGCAGAGCAGGCGATGAAGGCTCTCGAAGATGTTTTCGGCAAAACGATGCCGCGTCAAATGGGGTTTGACTACCTCGGCATGTCCTTTCAGGAAAAGAAAGCGCAGGAAGGTATTCCTGCGGCGGCGATTTTCGGATTCTCTCTTCTGTTTGTGTTCTTGATCCTCGCGGGATTGTACGAGAGCTGGTCTCTTCCGTTTAGTGTGCTTCTGAGCACTCCAGTAGCAATTTTCGGAGCGTTTTTCATTCTATGGTTGCGGCGCACAGTTCTCACCGCGCTGCTACCAAGCTACATGGTGCAGATCGAAAGCGATGTTTACTCACAAATAGGCTTGGTGATGTTGATCGGCTTGGCAGCGAAGAACGCGATTTTGATCGTGGAGTTTGCGAAGGAGCAATACGAACAGGGCAAGCCCTTGGCCGACGCGGCGCTTGAAGGAGCGCAGCTGCGGCTTCGTCCGATCTTGATGACTTCGTTCGCCTTCATCTTGGGTGCTGTCCCGCTGTGGACCGCTTCCGGTGCGGGAGCCGTGGCCCGTCAGATCATGGGTACAGCGGTCATCGGGGGCATGCTGGCTGCGAGCTTCCTTGGCATCTTCTTCATTCCCGCCATGTTTTACCTGGTTGAGAAGTGGTCCGGTGCAGGCAAGCAACATCAGGTGCTCGCAGCTACCGAAGGCGCCGTCGCAGAGGCCGACTAGAATGAAGCCTCGTCTTATTTTGTTGAGCGCCGCTCTTCTGGCTTCCGGCTGTACCGTAGGTCCGAATTATAAGCGGCCGGCCGCCGCGGTGCCGGGTTCGTATCGGGGAGCCCCATCCGACAATGCCGCCCAAACGCAGCTCGCCGCGTTTGGCGACCAAAAGTGGTGGGACATCTTTCAAGACGAGCAGTTGCGCACGCTGATCCGCACCGCACTCACCCAAAACTACGATTTACGCATCGCTGCTTCCCGCGTGCTCGAAGCGCGGGCGCAACTCGGGATCATCCGCGCCGATCAATTTCCAAGTCTAGGCGCCGGAGCGGGAACTTCTGACAACCGTACTGCCCAGTCAAAATTTCTTCCAGCATTTGAAACGAGCACCGGACAGGTGAGCGTTTCCGGGGCGTGGGAACTTGATTTTTGGGGAAAGTATCGGCGCGCAACGGAAGCCGCAAGAGCGAATCTCGTTGCGAGTGAGTGGGCACGGCGGGAGGTTCTTTCGACGCTCGTAGCCAATGTCGCCGGCGCATACTTCCAGCTGCGGGCCCTTGACCTGGAACTGGAAATTTCAAAACGCACACTCAATTCACGGCAGGAATCGTTGCGGCTGACACGAATCCTGGCAGACGGGGGTTCGACGACATTGCTCGACGTGCGCCAAGCCGAGCAGTTGATTTTTACGGCAAGCGCGGAGATTCCCGTCCTCGAACAGCAAATAGAGCAGCAGGAAAACCTTCTCAGCATTCTGCTCGGTCAGAATCCAGGAGACATACCCCGCGGGCAAGCACTCACCGAGCAGCACCAGCCTCCTGAAGTGCCGCCCGGGCTTCCTTCGTCCCTGCTTGAACGTCGCCCCGACATTCAACAAGCGGAAGCGCAGTTGGTTGCGGCAAACGCGGAGATCGGCGTGGCGCGTGCCGCTTACTTTCCTCAAATCTCGCTGAACGGCGCCGGCGGCTTCCAAAGTTCCGCGTTGACCAACCTGTTCACCGGACCCGCCGGGGCCTGGAGTTTCGGCGCTTCACTGACTCAGCCGATCTTTACCGGTGGCCGACTTCGCTCGCAGGTGCGTCTCGCGGAAGCACGTAAGCAAACGGCAGTGCTATTCTACCAACAATCGATTCAAGGAGCCTTTCACAGCGTGTCCGACGCCCTAGTTTCATATCACAAGACACGGGAATTCCGCGCACAGCAAGAACTGCTGTTCCGATCCGCCCAGGACGCGGCTCGTCTTTCCCACATGCGCTACGCGGGTGGCGTCACGGGCTATCTAGAAGTCTTGACCAACGAAACCAACTCCTTCTCGGCGGAGCTCGGCGTCGTGCAGGCACGGCTCAATGAATTGTTAGCCGTCGTTCAGGTGTACCAAGCATTGGGAGGCGGCTGGCAGCAATAGCGGATGGTCGCAGCTCTACCGCTGCGGAATTACCATTGTCAGGGGAGGCAATAAAAGTTTTCTAAGGACGCGGCGCTTCGGCCAATGAAACAGCGAACGAGTTCTTCAGTAACGACATTCCAGTTGAGGAATTCTACTTCCGTCGGGTACGATTCAGCGGGCGCTGCAACTGTCGGTCTGCCACGCAGGGCCGCGCTGTTTGTGAACAGGCTGCAGCCGTTTGCGCGCTTTCAGCCAAAATGATCCACGGAACCCTAAGATTCTGTGCGAGAGGAGCAAATCACAAATGGACATGACGCGCCGGCAATTCACCGTGGCTCTCGCAGCTGCCACCTATCTGCGGGCCTCCTTGTTCGAGCCGCTTTCCCCCTTAGGAGTTCCTCGCGGCGTCGTTCCCGGCCGAGTCACTTGGGCGCACGATCCGGCGGCTGTGACCTGGGATGGCACAGGTTCCTGGTGGACCGATGCCAACAACGACCAATCTGTAATCGACCGCATGGTCTCCCGATCCATTTGCGGTCTTACAAATCAAAAAAACGATGCGCAGGCATGGAGTTCTATCTTCCAATACTTCAATCGCACTCGTGGGCGCGGAAAAGCGGGATACAAAGCCGGCGAGAAGATTGCGATCAAAGCGAACCTGAACAACACAACGGATCACGGCACGATCGAACGCTTGAACTCCTCGCCCCATTTGCTTCTTTCGCTAGCCCGCCAGTTGACCGGTCCAGGGCGAGTGCCGCAATCATCCATCACCGTCTTCGATTCCAGCCGGTTTATCCCGGGCAATCTCTACGACAAGATTCACCATGAATTTCCCGGCGTCGTGTTCGTGGATCATATCGGAGGGGACGGACGATTAAAGGCCGAGTTCAAGCCCAACGCGATCCCTTTCTCAATGGAAAGCAACAACGCCAAGGGACTCGATACCACAGTCGTTGAGGCCGCCTATTTAATTGATGCTGCCGTATTGCGAGCACACGTGAGTTCAGGCGTGACACTTTGCGCGAAAAATCTGTTCGGTGCTACCAGTATCAATCCTGACTGGCACAAGAACGCGCACGACGGCTTCCATCACAACAAAGATGGTTCGGCAAGTTACTCCGCGTTCACGGATTATTTGGGTCATAAAGACCTCGGCGAGAAAACCGTCCTTTTTATTATTGATGGGCTCTATGGAAACGACAACGTGGATGGTCCGCCTCATCGCAAGTGGAAGATGGCGCCATTCAACGATGCTTGGCCGAACAGCATTTTTATGTCGTTTGACGGCGTAGCGATCGATTCCGTCGGTTTCGATTTTCTCACTTCGGAGTGGCCCGATCTTCCGGATATCACGAATGCCGATAACTACCTGCGCGAATCTGCCTTGGCTCATGACCCACCTTCGAAGACTTTCTATGATCCCGAACGCGACGGCATCCGATGCCGCAGCCTTGGTGTGCACGAACATTGGAACAGTGGGACGGAAAAGAAGTACTCGCGCAATCTCGGAAGAACGCACGGGATCGAACTTTTTCAAGTCTGAAGTGCGGAACATGCTTGAGTCATCACTGCCGCTGGTTGGTGGAGTTGCGCAACTGCAGATAGATTATCGGTACTCAGGGAGGCAGGATGAGCAGGAGAGCGTTTTACCTATGCTTCGTAGCGGCATCGATGCTGCCGGTAATTGCGTTTTCCCAATCATTGTTGAGCCAATATAAAGGCCTGCCTTATCACGACAGCCGCTATCAGGGCGGCCCACAAAAAATACCGGGGCGCGTATTGTGCGCTTACTATGACCTGGGCGGCGAAGGGGTCGCGTATCACGACAGCGATCCACAGAATCACGGCAGCGGAGAGCTGAACCCGGCCGACGGGACCTACCTCAACGAATTTCGTATCCATGAAGGAGTTGATACTTCCTATACAAAATTTCAAAGGAAGCCAGATCCGATTGACGACAACCCCTTCAACAAGGTTGTTCCTCCCGCAGACCTGCTCTATGTTGGCTGGACCGAACCCGGAGAGTGGTTCAACATCACTGTAAATGTGACAGTCGCGGGCACATATGCGGTCGATTTCCTGTACACATCGAATCGTGGCGGAACAATATCCGTCGATGTGAATGGAAAGGACGCGACAGGACCTCTGCAGATCACCTCTACAAATGATCCTGCAGACCCGCTGGCCTGGCGGCAGTGGCACCACTGGAACCTGGTATCGCAACTTTTCAAGGTTCGACTGAACAAAGGGAAGAACGTTCTCACCGTGCACATATTGACGAACGGCAACATGAATCTCGCTTACTTGGACTTCAGGCGGGCCCACAAATAGGTTGAATGTGCCAGCGTCTTAAGTCACCGTAAGGTGGCCCGGTGAACCCGAGAAATTGGCGTGCGGCTGGCGTTCGTTGAAGAATCGTTTTTTTCGGCTCTCGGCCGAATGCTCTGGATATTCTACAGGCCGGTAGTGTGGCTACCGTGAACGCCGCAACACGATTCCGAACAAGAACTGCATTTGCGACTAGCGCAATCTAGCGGCTGGGCGCATAGTAGCCAGTTTTTGCGTAGATACTGAGAGGCGGAAGTCCCTTGAGGGCGCGCATCTTGACCTTGATCTTGCGCCAACGCGCGTCATGTGACTTATTACTCGGCCGGTATCCCAGAATGTATTGATTGCGCAGCTCCGAGCCAATTTTTGTGGCGATGTCCGGCAGTTCGTTTACATTCTCTACGGTAAAAGCGCGCCCGCCCGTCAGTTCCGTCACTTCATTGAGCAGAGATGGCCCTTTGAGTTCCTCCACTGTTCGGCTGCGATACTCAAACGGGTCAAATATGCCAATCGAGTAAAGCTGGGTATCTGCCTCTCTCACTAGCCGCTTGAGATCCCTCTCGTTGTACCGGCTACTGTTATCTCCCCCATCGGAGATGATGAGCAAGGCCCGTTTGCCGTTTCGAGCTGTCCTCATCTCGCTGAGACCCAAATAGATCCCATCGAGGAGCGCAGTGCGTCCTTTTGCAGATGCCGAGAGTATGCGGCTTTGCAGGTCTTCAACACTGCTGGTGAAGGTGCTCACGACTTCCGCGCGATCGTTGAAACTGACCAGAAAGAACTCGTCCTGCGGATTGGCGGTCTTGAAAAACTGCAAGGCGGCTTCCTTGGCCTTGCCGACTTTGTTGGCCATGCTGCCGCTGAGATCGAAGATCACGCCGATGGAAATGGGGACGTCTTCAGAAGAGAAATACTGAATCTCCTGCTCGACATTGTTCTCGAAAACGCGGAAGTTATCGGGCTCAAGGCCTGTAACCAGGCGATTATATGGGTCAGTGACAGTAACGTTTACAAGCGCCAGATCCACATCGATGTGCAGGGATTGCCCCTGCTTAATGACCTGGGCCGGTGTGTCATGCTTTACGTCGTTGGAGGCGAGGACTTGGGCGACTGCGAGCGCAGGGGATTTCCAGATGACGATGCCAGATAGAAGAAGAGGAACGAACGAAACAAAGAAAACGCGAGACGCAATCAAACTACTTTTCACGGAGTCTCCGTACTAACGGTTATAGCGCTGAATCAGGGCGATTGTTGCCCGCTACCTGATCGAATTGCGAGGAATTCTGATACGGCTTGTAGTCTCCAAATTCTTCAGTCCTAATATCGTCATCGCTGATGCCAGAGGAATTGAGCAAGTCGGTCATCGCACTGACCATTCCCGACGGGCCCGCGATGTAGTAGACAGGTCCGTTCAGCCCCAATAGGTAACGCGAGAGCATTTCACGATTGATGTGGCCCCTCTCATAGGGCCACGCAATGGTTCGATGTCCGGTTACTGTTGGAATGAAAGTCAAATTAGGATTCTGCAAGGTCATATTCTCAAGTTCATCAAGAAACGCCGCGTCGTCCGCTTCCCGGTTTGAATAAAACAAATACAGTTTGTGTGGCAGACGTTCTTGGGTGGCATGTTGAAGGATGCTGCGAATGGGAGCAATTCCGATACCACCCGCGATAAACACCGCAGTTCGGGTGATATCTTTATGCAGCGTGAAGGATCCTCGGGGACGGCTCACCGCGAACTTTGTGCCAAGGGCAGCGGCCTTCAATGCGGTCTTAAAGCCAGTCTTTCGCATGCGCATCGCGATCATAATTGGCTGTTTGTCAGTAGGAGAGCTTGCGAGCGAAAAGGTGCGGGAGTTGTCACTTCCCATGCAGGGGTGCGTAGCGACAAAGTCGGCATGTTGCCCAGCTCGGAATTCGAAATTGGCACCATTCGTGTCAAACCAGAAGGCCATCGTATCTCTGGCGATTCTTTGCCGATCCACTAAAGTCATTTGATACTCGGCCATGGATTTCTCCTTCGCCTGAACCGTACTTGGTTTTCATTCAAGCTCGTGCACTCCAGCTATGTAGACCAAGTTTCGAAAGCTTTATTCCTTCCATCGTCGCGACAATGAAAAGCTGCTTCTTTTCAAGGCTCCGCGATTTCATTTCCGAAATAAATGCGGGACGTACCAACGGGTGTAAGTGGCCAATCCGAACAAAAGCACGACCCACCAGAGCACCAGCACAGTTCGCATCCACATTTTGTATTTGGTGATTCGCAATTTCTCCGGCAAGACGCCGGTGCCGGCGGACAGCAGGATGTACAGGCCCGCGAGTTCGGTGACAGTTCCCATCGCACCGTGCGTCGTCGCCAGCGCGTAGTAAGCCTTCCCCAGCTTGGCCGGGATCCTGGGACGCACGTGAACGCTGAATGAAGGAATCATCATCACCGCAACCACAGCGAGGTTCAGAAGCACGATGGTGGATTGGCACCAGGCGTGTTGCCGAAAGCGCCGCTTGCGAGCAAGGAGAGCACCAAGCAATAGACCTATCCCCATGGCGATTTCGAGGACGAGAACCACATTGGCGGCGGGCGGCGCGGCCGTTTCAAGGAATGCTTCTATCAACAGATTGTCTCCACGCAGACTACTGACTGCGTTCCGTTCGTGTTCAGCTAAGAGTCGCGCGTGGCAGCGAGGGCAGAATTCATTCTGACAATTGGGAGGAGGCGCTAGGTCTCAAATCGGTATCGCCCCATGCACACCTCTCGGGTCGTTGGGGCGACGACGCTTAAAGCTACAAATGTGATTGGAACGCCTAGTTTCGGCGTAGTTGCTCAGCCCCCGTACGAATTCATCGTGGAGTCGCTTCCACCAATCACCGGGCAAGCAGCGAATTCTCGAAAGGACTCGCGTCCCTTTAGCAACTTACTTGGATCGTTCCTTTTCAGCACGAGCACACTCTGTGTCTTGGCCTGGCCGCCCTTTTCTCCGGGTTCCGCAACACACACGTAGATTCCCGAGGAATTCTGGTCCAGAATCTTGATTGCCAACCTTTTCACTCCACCCGCGGCTTCGATAACGGCTTCATTTTCGTCCACTGTCTGCGCCGTGAACCCGTAATCTGCGAATGTCTTCTTTCCTTTTTCCTTCTTCGGCCGGAACTCGGACGGCAGTGAAGTCAAATCCAGTTTTTCGACCACAAACGCCGCTACCTTTTCTTTGGGATATGCAGCCTCATTCCCGGCCATCAGCAGCGGCGCGTATGACAGCGCTGCAACCGCCAACAGAACTTTAGTTTTCATTTTTCATTCTCCTTTTCCGTCGTCGGATTTCTCCGAAGCTTTCTTTGCAAACCTCCTCAGAGCTTTTGTTTGCCCATCCCGCCACGTGAACTTAAAATGCCCTGCACATCAGAGGGCTCCAGACATTGATTTAGCGGGCTAGCTGCAGTTGGTGTGCCGTGACCATGCAAATCCGCTGCAATTCTTCGTAGGTAAAGTACGTTTCTTCCTGGTTGCCGGCGCGCTCCACGCGGCCTAACCCTGATTCCTTCGAAATACGGCTGAGATCCGCCTCGGGTATGCCGAGCATCAAAGAAGCCCTTGCCCGTGTCACATATTTCGGAACTTGATTGTTCACCCTGCGCCTGCCATGATGCACATGCCGTTTTCTTCGACAAATAGGATCATCATCTTGCAAATGCAGCTTTGAGAACCCTTGTCTCAGTGTTTTCGGAATACGTTTATCCTGGTCCATTCACTCCGCTGAGAAAACCACCAAGGTGTCCAGTCAGTGCGACGATGACTACTGCCACAGCCTCGATTGGCAAGCGGTACCCCGGCAGAACCTCTTCTTGTTTCCATCGGGTTCTCATGTGGATGAACCACACCACACAGATCAGGACGCTTGACGCGCATCCCATCACGAGATGCATCAAGAGGATGCCCTTCAGTTTTTGACCCTCAAGTTCCCACTGCCACGCGAGGATTCCGGTGGCAACCACGGGTATGGTTGCGATCGCCGCGACTAGCAAGTTGTAGTAGGCAGCCGCGGCCAGCAGGCGTTCCTTCTTCCATTGCGCAAGAAAATCAAAGAGGACGCCGATGATAAACAACGCGATCGGGAAATGAATCAGCACCACGTGCTGCGCGTGCTTCGCGAAAACTACTGTTTTTATGTCGAACGGATGCAAGGTCGCTCCTCACTCACTGCACGATGACTTTGCCAGTCATCTTCGGGTGAATCGAACAAAAGTACGGATAGGTCCCCACTTTGCTAAACGTGAAGGAAAATTTCTCGTCGGTATCCAGCACTTTGGATTTGAACGTCTTCGAATCATCCGTGCTGACTACCGTGTGAGGGATATCGTCGCGGTTGATCCACGTCACCGTGGTCCCGACGGGCACCGTTAGCGTTACGGGACCGAAGCTGAAGTTGTCGATCTTCACCTCCGTCGTCGACATCTTCTCCTGGGCACTTAAGGCGAAACCTCTGCGGCCTTCTACGGTCCCCACAAATCCGATCGTTAGCACTGCCGCGAGTACTACAACAGACACACTTCTCCTCATGCTCTTTCTCCTTTTTTATCTGTTTCAAGTTCGAATTGTTCTCTGCGTTTGGCTAGGTCTCGCTCACGCGAGCGAAGAATCAACCACAGCCAGAGCGTGTTTCCCTTGTACGTAGTTCACATCGGTGATGCCGAGGACGCTTTTCAGTTGTTCCGCTGGCACCTTCATGGGGCCCGGTGAATCGGCTTTTCCCGGCGCCGGTTGTGGAAACGCCGTTGACGCAGCGGTATGAAACGTCACGTTTCCTTCGACCTTCTGCATCGTCTGGTGAATGTGCCCGTTCAGCACCGTTACCGATCCGAATTTCTTCAAATACGCCAGTGCTTGCGCGCTATCCTCTGTTCCCCAGCCCCACTCCGGATAGACCGACCAGAGTGGAATGTGCGCAAAAACAACAATTGGGGTGCTGTGCTTCAAGTGTTTTACATCGTCCTCCAGCCACTCAAGCTGGTCGTGGCCCAGCGTTCCGAGCCCGCCTGCCTTCAGATTCATCACATTGACCAGCCCGATGAAGTGCACACCGTTCTTTTCGAAGCTGTACCATCCCGCGCCCTTGCTACCTTTTCCGTACCGTTCTAGGAACTGTTTCCAGTCATCATTCAGCACGTCGTGTTCACCCGGAACATAGAAGACATTCTTGGGGGTCGCGCTCTTCAAAATCTGGTCCACCGTATCAAACTCTTCGGGCTTCGAGAGGTGGCTGATGTCGCCGGTGTGTAGCATGAATTCCGGTGCGCTCGAAAGAGCGTTGATCTTGTCGACTGCTGCTTTCAGGGTCCCCGCGACGTCCGGATTCGCCGGCTTGTTGAATCCCATGTGGCTGTCGCTAATCTGCACGAAACTCAGCTCGCCCATCATGTCTGCCGTGCTAATCTCCGAAACCCGGCTTAAGCTGTACGAATTCAACACCCCGCCTTTCATCACGCAAAAGGCGCCTGTACCTGCCCATGCCATGCACTTTAGAAATCCCCTCCGGTCAACTCCGTCGTGGTTGTGGTCATGCACGAGTTCATCTCTCTTCTTCTCGGACATCCTGTGTCTCCTTAGTTACCTTTATTCTTGCCCCCTCACTGAAATCTGCACTCGCCTGGGAGTGGCGGCGCGGGATGGGGTTGTCCGCACCGCCATTTGAACGTGCTTGCGTTCATTTAGACCGAGGCAGCGCCTGTCTTATTCCAAATTCCTCCGGCGTTCGTGTTTTCTTTACTTGTTTGTCGGAAGAGCGCGGCCGTCGAGAATAAAACTGTCGGTCTGACGGTTCTGACCAGTGAAGCATCACTGATCGGGGGAAGTCATTGAACGATTTGGATGCCGAAGACCGGCTGCGCTTCGAACAACTTGTGCTGCCCCATGTCGACGCTGCTTTCAACCTCGCGCGCTGGTTGTTGCGTAGGCGCGAAGATGCCGAAGAGGTGGCTCAAGAAGCCTTACTTCGCGCGTGCCGCTTCTTTCGGGGTTTTCACGGTGGGGATGCGCGCGCATGGCTGCTGCAGATCGTGCGCAATACGTGTTACTCCTGGCTGGACAAACATCGCCCGAGGGAACTGATGGTTGAATTTGACGAAGAACTGCACCCGCAACCCGCTGCTACTCCCGAATCAATCGCGATCGCCAATGAAGATCGGGAGCGCCTCAGTCGTGCCCTCGAATCCCTGCCGCCGCGTTTCCGCGAAATCCTTGTTCTTCGAGAGCTCGAAGGCTGTTCCTACAAAGAGATTGCCGCGATCACGTCAATTCCTATTGGTACCGTCATGTCCTCGCTATCACGTGCCCGCCGGCAGTTATGTTCCGCGTTGACAAGTTCCTGTCACAAGGAGGCTATCCGTGAGGTGTGACTTTGCAGATTCCCTCCTTCAGGGTTATTTTGACCGTGAACTAAGTGCTGCAAGCGCTGCCGAATTCGAGCGCCATCTCCAATATTGCGTCCAATGTCCGGCTGAGCTCGTGGACATGGACTTGCTAAGCGAGCGACTGCAGTTCGCGCAACTCTATGAGCCCGCTCCGGCCTCGCTGAGGAAAAAGATTCGCGCCAATCTTCGCCACGCCACGGCCGCAACTGCTATGTCCAAGCCTCTGCTTTGGCACTGGCTGGCCGCGGCGGCCGCCCTTCTTCTTCTCGCAATCGCGGGATGGAGAGTGAACTCCGTGGTTCGCACCGACGACTATCAAGCCGAACTTGCTGAGGAAATTGTCGATGCGCATGCGCTCTCGCTGCAATCTGGCCACCTAACTGGCATCAGTTCCAACGATGAACAGGCCGTGAAGGCTTGGTTCAAGCGGAGACTCACATTTGCGCTCCCGGCACGTGATTTCGCGAACGAGGGATTCGCTCTGCAGGGTGGGCGCCTTGACGTCATGGAAGGCCGCACCGTCGCGGTGCTCGTCTATGCGCGCCACGAACATCTAATCAACGTATTCATCTGGCCCACACGAGAACGGGACACCTCTCCGCGCGTAGGGTCCCGGCAAGGCTATCAATGGGTTGATTGGCGAAAAGGCAAAATAGAATTCTGCGCCGTCTCCGACGCATCTTCTGCCGAGCTTGAGCAGCTCCACCGGCTGATCGCCGGGTAGCCGCAGTGCTGCTCGATGATGTCCTCCGCTGGGGAGCGCAGACCTCGTAATTCGTTTGGAACCGAGTGTCCTTGTTTCATCTTTGAGCGCCAGGACTTCTAAATCTCTGGAATAGAACGGTCCAAGTATGGGTAATCAGAAACGAAGGCGGAACCGAGGTGCTCGAATGGATAGACGGTGCGGAAAGTGTCTGGACAACTGGGTAATAACGGTCGAGAGCAGCAGGGAGCGACATCAGGAGATTATCCAGTCGACAGTCGCCAGGCGTGCCTACGAGATTTTTGAAAAGCATGGCTGCCAGCATGGCTTTGACCAGGAGGACTGGATGGCCGCGGAGAAGGAACTCTTGCGCGATGACTTTGATGGGGACACTTCCAGATTTCGCTTTCTTATTGAGTGTCCGCGAGATGCTGAGGTGACAACTATTTTGAGTATGACAACCCACAGCTTGATCGTTTTTCGAAGTCATGCCCGGCATGTCGGCGCAGGGGATAACGGGCCGGAAGTACTTTCTGTCCATATTTTGCCAGAAGAAATTGATCCAGCTCTGGCAGATGTCAAGGCCGTCGAAGGGCTCTTGCACGTCTGCATACCAAAGAAGAACGAAAAGGGCTGGCGCCAAAAAAGTGGGGACATAAAAGTGTGACTACTAGGGGCAAACGGGGATTAAGCGTGAAGATGGGAAAGGAAGGCATGGTGGGCACGGCTGAGGGAGCGGCCGCGTAGGACGACAGTGCCGATGGTGCGGGCAGCTTGTTCGTCGGCGATGGGAACGTACCGACACGGTGGATTCTTTTCGATCACCATCTCAGGAACGATGGAAATACCCATGCCTGCACCGACCATGCTGAGCAAACTGCTGAATTGGCCGCTTTCGAAAACAATTTGGGGATGGAGGCGCGCGCGATCGCAGGCGGCGACGGCGGTGTCGCGAAAGCAATGGCCGTCGCGCAGTAATAAGAAAGGTTCGGAGCGAAGGTCTTTTAGGACGAGTGAGCGACGCTTGGCAAGTTTGTGATTTTTAGGAAGCGCAGCGAAAAGGCGCTCAGTAACCAACGGGGCAGTTTCGAATTCGTGCCCGCGGATGGGAAGCGCGAGGATGGCTACGTCAATGGCGCCCGCACGAAGACGGTCCAGAAGGACGGGCGTAATTTCCTCCATAACACTCAGAAGGGCCTGAGGGAATTTGCGTGAGAACGAAGTAAGACGAGAAGGGAGGAAGTAGGGAGCAACCGTGGGAATGACGCCAACGGTGACGAGGCCGCTGATGGAGTCCTTGCGCTCGACGACGTCGCCTTTGGCGACTTCCAGTTCGCGGAGAACGGAGCGGGCGCGAGGAAGAAATGTCTTGCCTACGTCGGTAAGCCGTACCGAGCGGCCCAAGCGGTCAAAGAGACGCGCGCCGAGCTCATCTTCGAGTTTCATGATTTGCTGGGAGAGGGATGGCTGAGAGACGTGAGACTGCTCGGCGGCGCGGCTGAAGCTGCCGGTTTCGGCCACGGCGCAAAAGTAACGAAGTTGATGGAGCTCCATAGGCTATACCTATCTATCGTATCCGAACTATATATTGGATGTATAGGTCGCGGCACGCTACTTTTGCAGTTGAGATCGCCGGCGGCCTGCTCTGGGCGGCCGCAGTGATCCAACTGAGGAGGAAAGATGGCGGAAGAAAAAAAGAGAATCATGACCACGGACGCGGGTCGCCCCGTGGGCGACAATCAGAATTCGCTCACGGTGGGGCCGCGCGGGCCAGTGGTCTTCGAAGATTTTCTGCTGTTCGAAAAGATGGCGCACTTCAACCGGGAGAGAATCCCTGAGCGCGTGGTGCACGCGAAAGGTTCAGGCGCATACGGACATTTCGTTTGTACGAGCGCGGAGATCACCAAGTACACGACGGCCAAGCTGTTCAATGCTGTTGGCAAGAAGACGCCTACTTTCATTCGATTTTCGACGGTGGGTGGTGAAAAGGGCTCGGCGGATACGGCGCGTGACCCGCGCGGCTTTGCATTGAAGTTTTACACCGAGGAAGGGAACTGGGATATGACGGGAAACAACACGCCCGTCTTCTTCATCCGCGATCCGCTGAAGTTTGGGGATTTCATCCATACGCAGAAACGCGATCCGGAGACCAATCTGAAGTCACCAACGATGATGTGGGACTTCTGGTCGCTCTCACCCGAATCGCTGCACCAGGTGACCATTCTCTTCTCCGACCGCGGCACACCGGACGGCTACCGGCACATGAACGGTTACAGCAGCCACACGTTCAGCCTGGTTAATGCGAAGAACGAGTTGTTCTACGTGAAGTGGCACTTCAAGACCAAGCAAGGCATCAAGAACTTTTTCCGCGAACAGGCGAGCGCTCTGGAAGGAACGGATCCGGACTGTTCGCAGCGAGATCTTTTCCACGCGATTAAGAATGGGGACTTTCCGAAATGGCGCGTGTGCGTGCAGATCATGCCGGAAAAGGATGCGGAGACGTACCATATCAATCCGTTCGACCTGACCAAAGTTTGGCCGCACAAGGATTATCCCCTGCATGAGGTCGGTGAACTGGAGTTGAATCGCAATCCGGAGAATTATTTTGCGGAAGTCGAGCAGGCGGCGTTCGAACCGCGCAACGTCGTGCCGGGCATGGGCTTTTCGCCGGACAAAATGTTGCAAGCGCGCTTGATTTCGTACCCGGATGCGCACCGCTATCGTTTGGGGGTGAACTACGATTCCTTGCCGGTAAACAAACCGCAGTGCCCGTATCACACTTACAACAAAGATGGTGCCATGCGATTCGATGGAAACGGCGGCCGAGCGGTGAATTATGAACCGAATAGCTTCGGTGGCCCGACGCAGGACCCCTCGTATGTCGAACGACCACATGCGATCAGTGGAACCATCGCACGACACGATCATCGGACCGATAGCGACTACTACACGCAGCCTGGGAATCTTTTCCGGCTGATGCCCGCTGACGCCAAGCAGCGCCTTATCGACAACATCGTGTCCAGCCTGGGCAAGGGCGTACCACAGCGAATCCAGGAGCTGCAAATCCAGCACTTCTACAAGGCCGATCCGTCGTACGGAACAGGCGTGGCGAAGGGACTGGGGCTGAACATCGATTCGATTGTCGCGAAGGCAAAACAGGCCAGCGCGGCGGATTGATCTGCTTTGCGGGGGCGCAGCGTGCTGCGCTCCCGACTTTAATCCACTAGTTCCCAGCGAAAAACTTCAGAAGATAAACGTCATTAGATACGCGAATTTCCTGAAAGGCTTAGCTTCATCGCAAGATGGCAAGCCGGTCCAGCAAAAGAACAAGATCACCGATGAACTTTCTACAAAACGACCACCGCGGAAACAGCATCCCACCTGGAAACCTGATCCACACTGATAGATAGACTCTCCGGACGCAAAAATATTCCACGTTTTGTTTCTCTGCTCGAAAAGGAATAAAGCAACAGGAAGTCTAGTTAGTACGAACAGAGCATCGTGATTGTGATGCTCGTGGTTTGCAAAGCGCAGAGGACACAATTCACTACAACCTGGTTACTGCACCAACTGAAGCGACTGGAACTCAGGGAGTCAAGCAAAGCGTCCAACTATCTTAAATGAATGCGAGGATCTCAAAGAATGAAAATAAGGGCAGCAATGGCAATAATTTCGTGCTTTGTCTCTTGTCTGTTTGCAGTAAGCACCGTCGCGAATGAGATTGGCTTCTTGTCTCCGATTGTGGGCTCGAATCCAGGCGTCACCATCGCCGGCGTGAAGAGCGGGGGCGCGCAGTGGGTGGTGAGCCGCGGATTCGCAGTCTTGAGCGACGAAGGGCGTCTGCGGGTGGATTTACGCGGCCTTATCTTGCCGAGTGTGGGAACTCCCGGGCCAGTCACAGCAGTTGCCGCGAGCCTTGTCTGCGGAGACGCAGTGGCTGCGACGACTGATTCCGTACTTCTCAGTGTGGATGGCAACGCCGAGATCCATGCAAGACTGCAGGTCCCGTCTCCGTGCCTTGGTACGATCGTGCTGATTCGTGCAGCAGCTTTCAACGGCACTCCGCTTCCGGCTCCAGGGCCATGGATCGCCGCCACTGGACTCGTCAAGGACTCCGATTCCAATCACGACAATTAGAATCAGGGCCCGCTCTCTATCTCTCCCACGGCGTGAACCGCCACAGTTGTATTCAGAAGCGAAAGGAAACCACTGATGTCAAGAATCTTGATTGTGCTTACTGTGCTGTGTGCTGGTCTTTCGATTTTGACCTTTGCTTCTTATGCTTCGCCTAATGCTGAGCATCAAGGCACAAACGACTCCTCTGCTCAGCAGGCGAACGCTGTAGTTCAGTGGAATAGAACACTCCTCGTAATCGTCCGGACGCCTGGAGCACAACCGGCCACCGTGCATCCGACCCGGAGCTTTGCAATTATGCACGCAGCGATCTACGACGCAGTGAACGCCATTGACAGGACGCACCGGCCCTACCTGGTCCGCCTTTCCGGCGTGCCACAAAGCGCTTCGCGGGAAGCAGCCGCAGCGGCGGCGGCGCACGAAGTTCTGGTGGCACTGTATCCGGGGTTTCAGGCCGCACTCGATACCGCCCTACAGCAATCCCTGGCACAAATTCCGGATGGGAACAGCAAGGTCGAAGGTATCGGTATCGGACAGACCGTCGCGGATCGCATCCTGGCCGTGCGAAGCAACGATGGCTCGAATGCCAAGACGATTCCTTATGTTTTCGGAACGGCCCCGGGAGATTATCAATCGACGCCTCCGAATTTTCCGCCCCAGCCGCAATTCACGCACTGGTCTCGTGTGACTCCGTTCGCCTTGGAGCGTGCGAGCCAGTTCCGGCCCGGCCCTCCCCCGACGCTTGCCAGTGATACGTACAGCGATGCCTTCAACCAAATCAAATCCCTCGGGATCGTCAACAGCACGACCGCTACGGCCGATGAGGCATTGACGGGGCGGTTTTGGAACGGGGCCATACAAAACTATTGGAACGAGATTTCGCAGACGTTCTCGGTGGCTCACGGTTTAACGACAGCGCAAAGCGCGAGGTTGTTCGCGCTTCTCAATCTGAGTTTTGGGGATGACGTGATCGCTTTTTACGATGCCAAATACACCTACAATTTCTGGCGGCCAGTGACCGCGATTCGGGCAGCGGATACCGGCATCAACCCTGAAACCGTGGCGGATCCGAACTGGCTCCCGGAAGTCGGCAAGACCGCTCCCGACCCATCCTATCCGGGCGCTCACGCGGTGATCAGCGCTTCCGGAGCAGAGGTGCTGATTTCCTTTTTCGAGCGAGACCGTGCCGAGTTCAGCGTGACATCCGAAGTTCTGCCGGGAGTACAGCGATCCTTCACAAGCATCAGCGCGGCCGCCGAAGAAGCAACGTTAAGCCGCATCTTCGGTGGACAGCATTTCCGCTTTGATCTGACTGCCGGACAACGGCTGGGCCGCGACGTAGCAGACTTTGTCCTGGATAACTTTTTGACTCCCGCACACAGAAAAGACGAATCCGACGACAAATGATCGGATGCGGCGGCGATGCGGCACTGATGACCGGATTTAGAGTCGTCAAAGGTTGTCGCTTGTTTTCCAAGACTTAACCTCCCTGGGAGGTGGAGCTTGAAACGCGGATTAAGCCCAAGTCAGTTCAGCGAAGCCTGTGACTCAAACGATTTGAACTCGATTCTTTAGGTAAAGGGGAAAAATGATGAAGAAGTCAGAAAGCAGTGTAAAGCGTGCAACAAACCGGCGTACGTTTTTGACGAACGGAATGGTGGTAGCCGGAGCCGCAACGATGGGCGCCGGGCTGTTGCCGGGTACCTCGGCGGCCTTCGGCAGAGAGGAGGACGACCACGCGCCAATCACAAAGGGCGACATCGCAATTCTGACGTTCCTGAGCGCTTTGGAACAAGTCGAGGCCGATCTGTGGATTCAATATGGGGAACTTGGCGGAGCCACGAATCAGGGGCTCTCGACGATCGACCTGGAGCTCAACGGTAAGAAAATCGTCACCGGGTTGGCTCCCAATTACATTACGGCTCTTGAGGTTCTCGATGGCGACATGCCGCAATACATCGCGGACAATACCGACGACGAAATCAGCCACCACCGGTTTCTCAATAATTATCTGGCGTTAAAGGGCTCCAAGCCCATCGACCTGAGCGAATTCGCCACTCTGCCACCTAGCAAAGTCAGTGGAGTCCCGCAGACAGGGAGGCTGACCAACTTGAAGCAACTCACTGTCGACACGACGTGGTGGACACGCTACCGCAGCGAGACGGCAAACCCAGATTTCGGGGGCATTTTCGAGAACGCCGTTCCGGATCTCGCGAAGGGAAAACATCCCGCTATCCCGGTGGACGATGGCGACTTGATCCTGAACACCGACGGCAGCATCCCCAACCATTTGCAGGCCATTGCCAACACCGCGGGCTTCCACTTTGCATTCATCGAGCAAGGCGGCAGCAGTCTCTATCCAGCGCTGGCGCAGAAGGTGACTAATCTGGAAGTTTTGCGCGTGCTGTTGAGTATCGGCGGGTCCGAGATAATGCACTTCCAGACCTGGCAGGACAAGGCCGGCAACGCTACCAACATCACCGATGGTGATCTTTCGTTTCCGAACCTAAATAGCGGAGTCGACCCGAATCCAAGCGGCACTAGTGCCAACCCAGCTGACGACTTCCAAACCAACCTGATCATGCCGGAGCCAACGTTGTTCCTGAATGCGAAGCTGGGCCCCGTCTCCATAATTCGTCCGACATCGACGGCTCAGGGTGGCGCAGTGGCCTCCGTGGTCAGCTTCGCTGATGATGGGCTCTTCCTCGACCCAGCTACAAACAAGAACACCGGAATCGTGGACGTGCTAATGCGTCTGGCAGAAGAAGCGGACGAGGCACGCCGCAGGTTTTGATATCAGGAATTAGTTACTCTTACGACTGAGAAGATCAATGAAAAAGCTTGCCAAGCATTCACTTTTAACTGTTCTTCCCTCGTCTCTGATGGGGCTCGCCCTGTGGTTTTCGATGCCTCCTTCGGTTCGGGCGCAAACTCAAGATGTACAAGTCGTCGAAATTACAGCAAAGAAGTACGAGTACTCAAACTCACCGATTCACGTGAAGAGTGGTACCAAAGTCCAGCTCAAAATCACCGCCGCCGACCACGATCATGGTTTCAAGATCTCGGCTGTTCCAGATGGCGCCCTACCGAACGGCGCCGATGGGCTAATTTTCACTTCGGCACAGGAGTGTTGGCAACTCAAAAAGGGAGAAACGACGACGATTGAGTTCCTGGCTCAAACACCGGGCACTTATACGTTCAAGTGTTGCCATACCTGCGGGCTCGGGCACAAAGGCATGAAAGGCCAGATTATTGTCGAACCGTAGGGCGCTGCATTCAAGGATGGTGATAGACGCTTGAGTGCGCCGAAATGACCAGCGTGAGTCGTGGAATAGGACAAAGGGAAGTTCAGTCGTCTTTAGAGAAACAGAGCCATCGATTCCGAAAATTTGAATCTTTAGCTAAATAGAAAGAGGAGAACACTATGCCTTCACGTTGGATAGTACGGTTTACTGGAATTATGACACTTTGCATGGCCGTGTGTGCCGCTGCGTCCGCCCAGTATGGCGGAGGCGGGGGAACAGGTGGTTCCGGAGGGACTGGTGGGACTGGGGGATACACCGCGCCACCAGGGGGATACAGCTCTGGCAAAGCAATTGGAATTGGGGTTGGCGCCGCGGCTGGCGCTGCTATTGGCATCGCTCTTCTTGTCCGGCACCATCATCACGCCGCGAACAAAGCACAGACCTATGTCACCGGCTGCACTCAGTCCATTCAGGACGGAATCAGTCTAACGAACGAAAAGGACAACCAAACCTACTCGATCATGTCCGGCAGCAACTCCCTGAAGGCTGGCGAGCGAATGACCCTTAGGGGGGTTGTAGTGGCGACCGACGGATCTGAAAATCCAAAGTTTCAAATACAAGGCCTAATCAAGGACTACGGGGCTTGCGGACAAGCATCGGCCTCTAGCTGGATGTCTCCGAGCTAAAGATCCCTAAACTGACTGTTAGTTTCCGGCGGACTAACGCAGACCGCAAGAGAATCTTGAGCGTGGCCAGCGGCAGGCTTCCTCGTTCTCGTCATCAAATTCCCTGGCTCAATGTGGGAGGCCGATGCGGCGAACAAGGTCTTGAAAGCGCGGATCCGAGCGGACAGGATCGAAGCCTGGCCGCAAGAGAACTCCCGGATTGAAGCGTTCTTCGTAGCCTTTTCGAGCCATTTCATGGCTTGATCCGTATCACCAAGAGCCGCATAGACCACGGCAATCTCCGAAGCATGCGAAGAAACCGGACGGGAACGCTTCTTCAAATCGTTCCCGTGAAGTCCTCATTCTGCGCGAACTCGAGGGAATGTCCTACAAAGAGATCGCAGATATCACCGGCATGCCTATCGGCACGGTGATGTCAAGCCTATCGCGTGCGCGCGGCCGCCTTCGTCAAGTTCTGACGAGTCTTATAAACAGAGACCAGACGCCAAGGTCCCGGCGAATCGTAGACGTGAACGCATGAGTGCGCGGGAGTATGGGGAAATTGCAGATCCGCAGTCATTGTTTTGGCAGCGCCGCAAATCTCGCGCATATTCGTTTTCGGTCATCTGTTGATGGGCAGGAACCTTTAATGAGCGGCAAAAACGGATAGAGACTTTTTCATCAGTTCCTTCGCCACGCCGACACACTGAGAGAAACGGTCATAACTTGGCGACCGAAATACTCACAATTTTATTCCCTCCTCCTAAACATCTCTGAATCGCGGAATTATCCGAGAGCATGCGTGGTCTTACACGCTGAAGACAATGAAATGTCTCGCAGTTCAAAACCGCATCGAACGAGGAGCTTTGACATGATCTGGGCTCGATATTTGAAATTATTTGCGAAGTTAGGCTTGTCTACTCTTGCACTGAGCGCTTTGGCGACTGCCGGAAACGCGCAGAATGCGTACCAAGGCAAGTTCACGCTTGCAGTTGAGACTCACTGGGAAGGCGTCACGCTGCCGGCCGGCGATTACACCTTCGCTCTGCCATCCAACAGCGCTCCTTACAGACTATACATCTGGGGACAGGGAGTTGGTGCCATCATCACGGCGGCTACAGCCGATCAGAGAGTTGTTTCTGAACGCCCGCAGTTGAACCTGGTGGACACCACCGTTGGGTACACCGTCCAGACATTCGAGGCGCCGGAGCTAGGAGTGACCTTTAGCTACTTGGCGCCCACACAAAAACACCGGGGACAGAAAGAAGCCCGTCAAAAGACGGTGCCACAGACTGCGCCTGCATCACAGGCCAGTGAAAACAAAACTTCCATCGAAGTCCACACTGATGGTCGCTAAGGAAAGAAGTGATGCGAGTCGCTACAGCAGAAACGTGCAGGAAGATAGTCGCTTCATCTCTGGCAAGGCGCGCTGTAGAGAAGCGGCGTAGCTTAAACCGGAATGCGCGTCCCAGCACGCAATGCATTTCGAAGAAGGCTGCGCCGCCAGTCTCTCCTATCGAAAGCGAAAACCTGAGCGAAGCAGAGGCCATTCGTCGAGCCCGCGAGGGAGATCCAGCGGCGTTTGAATACCTCTATCGTTCGCATAGCCGACGTGTATATGCAGTATGCCTGCGCATGGTAGGAAATACGACTGAAGCAGAGGATCTGACCCAAGAGGCCTTCTTGCTCTTGTTCCGCAAAATTCACACGTTTCGTGGCGAATCGGCCTTCTCTACTTGGCTGCACAGACTGGCGGTTAACGTCGTGCTGATGCACCTACGCAAAAAGTTTCCACCAATCGTCTCGATCCAGGCGACTCCCGAGCCAGAAGATGAAACCGTCTCACTAAATGTCGATATCGGGCAGCCTGATTTGTTACTCGAAGGAGTGGGTGACCGAATAAATCTTAAACGTTGCATCGCGCAGTTACCCGTGGGCTACCGCTCAATATTTGTCTTGCACGATATTCAGGGATACCAACACGACGAGATTGCGGAGATATTGGGACGCTCGGTAGGCGATTCGAAGTCGCAATTGCACAAGGCCCGCATGCGGCTACGTGAACTGCTCCACGAACTTCAGCGTGACAAGGCGCGCGATGAGCGCCTGTCGGCAGCTAAGATGCGATCCCGATCCAGCGCGGCTTTGCTCCGTCTGACCCCTTAGGTACCGCACGCGATATCGACCCTGGTTATGCGAATAAAGGTGCAGTCAGTCGCTATTAAGGGTCGGTGCTGCAACACTCGATTTTGCGGGCGGACAGAAACTGATAGTTCCAAGGTTTCTGTTACGTGTCGACGCCAAGTTGGCTGACATTGTGAGCGATAAAAAAATGTTGAGGGAGTGACCGCTGCGAGGCACTTCGACTTTCGTTTATGGGTCAAAGCAGGAGGGGTTTGCATTTCGTAAGCAGTGGTCTGTACGTTTCTTGCGCGGTCGGTTTCCCGCCACTCGAACATCCGGGAATAAACGAACAACGCATTGGTATTCATACCTTGTGAGGGTTTATGGCTCTATTCGCTCAGGCCAGTTACGGCGCCTCTTTTGCCCCGTATCGCGTGGCGGAGGTGTCTGGCCCCACGTACATCTTCGGTTCCAATTCTTGACCTTAAAGGGGGATTCGATGGATCAGGTTCGTTCGGACGGAGGAAGCCTATTTTGGAAAACCATGGCGTGTGTTTCCGCCATGACGCTGGCATCGGCGATGCTTCTGCCCGGCGCGGCATCGGCGCAGGAGAGAGAAGAGGGGGGAGAGGGCAGGCTGTTGCGCGCTGGGAATGGTCCCGGACCAGCAGCCAACGGACCTGGTCCTGGATGCAACATCATTCCACCCCTGGCCTCGATCGGAACGAAGGTCGACATTTCACAGTTTCCGCCGGCCGACTCGCTCACGAATCCAGATCTGGCAGGGCCTGTCCAGCTCTTGAAATCCGGTAAGTTCGATATTCCCATCGAGCAGTTGACATCAATCAATGTTCCCGCTGGCAACCCCAGAGGAACGATCACCCTGCCCCTCTACAAGGGTGCGGTGAACACACCGTCTGGCCTGAAACCCGCGTGGTACATCATCCTTGACGCAGGCGATCAAACAGAAGCGGAGCGTCTTGGCGTGAACTTCTCCAAGAAACTGCATAACGCAGGCGATGCCGCTCGCACCGCCACGCGCCGCGCCGACGGCACGTTTCTCTTTGACTCTGGCCTCGTGGACTTCCGTCCGAACCGCGAAGTTGTGGCCGGCTCTCAGGAGAAGCCCTTCCCGCCCAGCGTCGCGCAACCCGGCTCGGTCGGCGATGAGGACTATAGCCCACTGGTGCTCGTCGACGGCATCATTTACGACGCGCCCATTGTCGCCGCTGCCGTCGATGATGGATTCATAAATTTTCCGAACGGAAATCCCAACTACGGCCTCGTGCATGATCAGGTGGTCGCTATTGATCCGGCGAACCGGACTGTCACACTCTCTCTCATCAACGGATATAGCTTTGGTAAGCCCGTCTTCTACATCTCCACCGAATCCAGTGATCCTACTGTATCGGCTATTGAGGGGAATACCTTCGCACCGCGTTTGCGCAGAATCGAAACCGGGGTCGATGACATCAGTCGTAGCGCCGTTGAGCGAATCTTCATCGCTACGAACGGTGAGACCAAAGGCGGTTGCCAAAACCCGCAGCGTCAGGGTCTGGGCGCCGCTCTCCTGGACGGACATCGTCCGAACAATACATTCGGTGGCGTTCCCAGCACGGCCACCGATTACAGCCCAGTTTGGGACGCGAACGTTTATGAGTGGACCGAAGAAGCCATCGAAAAGGGTTATCGCGGTCTCCTGACCGAAGAGTTCCGCATCCTAAAAATGGCGAGAGACGGATACATCACCGGACCGAATGGTGCCCCCTACGGAAGTTTTGGCCCGGTTATCGTGTGTGGCGTCGCCGCACGTCTCAATTGATCGAAGTGAGCGTATGAGTGGGCGGCGGCTTGGGACTGCCATTCCAGGCCGCTGCCGCGTTGTAAGCAAAAACTATTTGGAGCGTGGTTTGTTTTTTCGTCCGAAGGTTCAAATCGAGAGCTTCGAGGCTGTGGCGATGCCGCAGCTAACGGATCTATATCGCACTGCCTGCTTGCTCCTGCGGGACCGGCATGAGGCTGAAGACCTGATACAAGATACGTACCTGGAAGCATGGAAGTCATTTCATCGTTTCGAGACGGGTACGAACTGCCGGGCATGGCTCTTTAAGATCATGTTTCATCGTCTGCATCACGTACGGCGAAGGCTGGTGAAGACGTCGCGAGTCGTGACGATCGACGATCCGGATGGTCAGGTCGAGCTCGCGGCCGAGCCGGTTGTGCCTCAGGAAATTCGAGACGAGGACGTTTTGAATGCGCTAGCGAAGGTTGCCGTGGAATTTCGCGACATCGTCTTGCTCGCGGATGTTGAGGAGTTTTCTTATAAGGAGATCGCGGAAACTTTGAGAATCCCGCTGGGAACGGTGATGTCGAGATTGAGCCGAGGAAGGAAGCTCCTGCGGCAAGAGTTGGCGGAAGTGGCCCGGTCGTATGGTATCGACCCGCGTCCGAAGCAGGCTGGCGCAGCGGAGACCGCATGAACACCTTGAGTTTTGACTCCAAACGATGCGAGCGGATACGCCTGCAACTCGATTCATATCTTAGCAACGAACTTCTGGTGGAAACCGCGACCGAAATAGTGCGTCATCTGGAGAGTTGTGAAGCCTGCTCGCGCGATCTGGAATCACGCATGCGAGTTCGCGATGCGTTGCAGCGAGCTGTTGCCAAACAACCAGTGCCCGACTCCGTCCGTGCGGGTGTTCTGCGCAAGCTGCGTGAGTCTCAGCCTCGATCTCTGCTGAGCACAACCGGAAGGCGCTGGGCTGTCGGGCTGGCTGCTATTGCATTTCTTCTGTTCAGCCTGTTCGCGGGAGAGTGGTTAAGTTTGCGCCGTAGTGAACAGCTAATCGCAAGCATTCTGAGGCTAGGTGTAAGCGACCATCTGATTTGCGCTATAAAGGGCCACAACTATCCGGAGGTCGCCAATCCGCCGGACCAGATCCGGAACAAGCTCGGCGTTCGGTATGCTGTTCTGCTGCAGGTTGTCCAGGAGCGACTTCCTGGTTTTGAAGTTCTGGAAGGACATGTCTGTTCAATACCAGGCAGTGACCGCAAGTACGTTCACTTCATCACCCGAGGCCAGGGGACGATTCTCTCCGTAATTCTCACCGAAAGGAACGGAGCTAGCCTTCCGAAGGGGAAATTCCTCGCGAGTGCCGAGTCCGCCGGACTCAGCATTTACGAAGATCATCTGAGTGGGATGGAAATTGCGGGATTTGAGTCCGCGCAATACTTCGCCTTTGTTGTCTCCGAGCTTAGTCAAAAGCGGGTGCTGCAGCTTGCAGGGGCCCTGGCTCCAGCCTTAAATGAAACGCTTCAGACGACTGCATTCCAAGGACTGAATTCTTACGTTCTCGATGCGTTGTTTAAACTCCGTCAAGAAATACCCACATCGCAGCGCGGCGAAATCATACAGGCGCTTAGCGCGTGCAAGGGCCGCGTAGGCGGTACGGATGGCGCTGCAACCCGATTGGGTATCAGCCGAACTACACTCATATACCGAATGAGAAGATTGGAATCTACGCCAAACTGTATTCCTGAATAGCTGAAGCTTCGTTTTTGAGAGTGACCGTAGTCAGCTCCAGCAGCCGATGTCCAGAAACATCGTGGAACTGACCCAGTGGACGCACCATCGGAACCCGTGCGAGTGTGCACCGGGGAGCGTTTCCCAAGATTATAGAGTTGACCCTGTCCTGGCCCGAATAAGGTTCACTCTTGGTGCGCTCTAGCCTGCAAAGAGGTCATTCACCGCAAATGAGCGCGTTCTAAATCATTGAAAACAAGTGAATGAGTATGAGGTACAAACAGGGCAGGATGAATTAGCAACCGGTGCCGATTGAAGTGTCGTGGGAAGGGCTGATTCTCGGGCTCGACCGCGACAGTGTAGGATTCTAACGAATGACGGGGCAGCGTTCTAATATTCGCCGCTTGACGGGATATCCTAAAACTGGGATAATTACATGGCGAGACCGAAGAGTATCCTCGGCGAGAAGCCGCTGTTCTGGACGGGATCCAGCAAGGATGACCTGTTGGCTTTCCCGGAGGCCGTGATCGATGAAATTGGAACCGCTCTCAGCGTTGCGCAGTTTGGTGGCAAGCACCCAAGCGCAAAACCTTGGCGAGGGGAAGGACCAGGGGTCTTCGAAGTAGTCGAGGACCATCGCGGAGACACCTATCGAACGGTATACACGGTCAAATTCGAGAAGGCCGTCTACGTACTTCATGCCTTCCAAAAGAAGTCGCCGAGCGGGATAAAGACCGCACGGAAAGATGCCGAGCTGATTGGTAGACGGCTCAGTGACGCTAGAGCCGACTATGAGGTGCGATATGCAAAAGGGAAGAGTTAAGCCTGAGGTGATTTCAAGCTCGGGCAATGTCTTCGCCGATCTTGGTGTTACAAACGCGGAAGAGAAACAAACGAAGGTTCGACTCGCCGTCACCATCAACCAGATAATTCAGGGTCGGAAACTCACGCAAATGGCAGCGGCACGCCGACTGAACGTGAATCAACCTAAAGTGTCCGCTTTGTCCAATTACCAGCTGGACGGTTTTTCTGTCGAACGACTAATGAATTTTCTCACCGCCCTGGATCGTGACGTGGATATCATAATCCGCCGCGCGCCAAGATCGCGAAAAGGCGGTCGTATCCTAGTGACGGCTGCGTAGGCATGGCCTTGTACTTTATCTCTAAGACCAATGCGCTCGTCTTTTGGATCAAATAGGCACCGGACCTGCAAACCGGATCCAGCATCGGTTCTTGACTCCGACTGGTACGGAGACGAGAATCCGCGGCGACCGCGATTCTTATATATTCAAGGATCGGCGCAAGTTGGGACTGGGGCGAGATTGCTCGAAATAGGAAGCTCGATTCTTGCAAGTGCTTGAAAAGAATCGCGGAAACATCGGGAGTCTTGGGCGACTGCGCCGTGACAGTGTAGGATTCTAACCAGCGACGGGGCAGCGTTCTAACCAACTGAACTACGTCCCCGCTGTGGGAATAACTCGCCGGACTGGTTGTCGCGGTGTGAGCTTGCTTGCCGACCTTTGCGATGGTGGGCAGTGCAGGGCTCGAACCTGCGACCTCCTGCTTGTAAGGCAGGCGCTCTAACCAACTGAGCTAACCGCCCAGCCTTTTCATCGTACAGGAAGTGCCACAGAGCGTCAACGCCGCGCCGTTCCTGGAATTGGAAGGGTACATCGTTACCCCCTGAGGGAGCTAAGGTGCTTGAGCGGGAAGCGGCAGGGGGAGATGGAAAGGTTGTTGAAGGGGAGGGAGAGAGGATGACTGTTGGGGTTGTGGGAAAGT
>Ga0209166_10000065_pt1 | contig 142176 bp, 108 predicted proteins | sample Coa_R1_3_FD_187151 | JGI IMG/M metagenome (GOLD analysis project Ga0209166, IMG submission 187151) | Surface soil microbial communities from Centralia Pennsylvania, which are recovering from an underground coalmine fire - Coalmine... | ecosystem: Environmental > Terrestrial > Soil >... | reverse complement strand
AAGTGGAAGGTCGATCTGCGAAGGGCGCCGGCTGGCCGATGGAATTCCTCCACGCACATGTTGGCCTCGTGCGGCCAACGCGGAAGAAACTTCTTCCACCCTAGCGCACAGCCGCGTGAGGGTCAAGGTGCACCGTTACGGGTGGTAGATCAGTTTCCGGTAAGCACGGGAAATCGGAAGAGTGGAGGCTAGTACTTGACTTGGACGAGTACCGCGTTTATCAGGACCTTGCGGCCCGAATGACTCACTGATTTGGCAATTTATCGTAGAGCGGCGGGCTCAACGGTTTCGTATTACCGTGGGCCTTTGCGTCCCTATAAATCTTAGCGATATCCTTCGGAATGAACTGGTCGACCGCACTTTGTGCTGAATTGTCATCGAAATAGACTAAAGATTCCGCGATCGCGGCCGCCGCATCTGCCGGGGCCTTCCTGCAAGCGTCTACAATGAGCGGTATGGAATCCTTATCGCCTATCTCTGCCAATCCCATAGCAGCCGAAATCTCGATCATGTAATTCCGAGACAAGAGGGCTTGTCGAAGCAGCGGGATCGCTCGTGGATCTCTGCTCCAACCGAGAATTGCAACCATGCCTGGGAGCAGATATCTCGACTCCTCCAACAATCCAGTGTGGGGCAAGTTGTGCGCGTCAGCCCACGCGACAAACTCCGGTGAAGGTCCAGACACAGCCTTTCCTTGCGAATCGTAGCTCATGAAATCCGGAGCGTCGCTTTCCAATGCCGGTGTGGCCAGCTTCACCAGGAAATCCCAGTAAGCGTCGTCCTTGTCCCCGAGCCTGACGATGGCAGCCGCAATCTTCGCTTTTAAGAGCGGATCATCAGCATGCACAAACTGTTCTTTTAGGCTGGGAATGGCCTCGACCGCACCTGCCCTGGCAATCATGTCCACGTGTATCCCGGCGAACTCACCTGAGTTTACTTTTGCAATGGCGTCGGGCACGTTGGCCTTGTCAGCTCCGTAGGCCAGTTTCTCAGGCTGACTCCGCACTTCTTGGCCACTCGCGGTGCCTCCTAGCACCACGCCTATAACGAAAAGCCGCACCATCTTTCCCACACTGACGTGCAGACGAATTGGCATTATGGAGGGCATTCTACTCTTCGTTCCACGCAAAGTCCCGATTTGTCGTGCCGGCGACTTGGCTCCCAGTACTTCACTTGGACGATTACCGCGTTAATCAGGACTTGAACACTTGATCGCTACCAAGGAACAACAATCCGGTGCTTCTCAAGGTACTGGTGAGCCTGACGGATATTCTTGTCAACATCAATCACTGACTGGGAAGAAGTACCATCTTGACGCCGTTCGTAAACCGGTTCGCCAATCTCACTCAGAGCCAAAAGAGCGGCACACACAACGCCATTGCTGGCCTTCAATTGCTGCAAATACCGTGCCAGATAATCGACATACAACTGTTTGAGCGACCCGTCGCGGGCGCTGCCTATGGCACTGATGATTTGAGAAATAAATCTGGGGTCGGAGTTTCGATTGAGTGCTTCCAGCAAGGCGCTCTGGAGTTGGTCTCTTTCGTCTGAGCTAACTATCTCATCATCTATTTCGGAGAAGCCAGAGTGGTATCCCCTCGAATGGGATTTGGCTAGAAGGTCCGAGGCTTTCCAAACCCACCCATCCAAATCTTCCACAGTCTTCGCTGACTTCATTCTCTCGATGACACTTTTCGCCAGGTTTCCCATAGTCTGCCTTTGTCAGTGCTGGATTCCCAACAAGCCTAGCAGAAACCAATTGTCAACTCCCGGTTAGTCGCGAAACCGGACAAGTCAAGTTCTAGGACTACAAATGGACGAATACCGGGTTAGACTTGCGCGATGCGACCCCTTCGGTATTCCATCAACGTCACATTGGACGGGTGCTGCGATCATCGTGAAGTGTTCGCGGACGAAGAGTTGCATCGTCACGGAACCGAGAACCTCGAGCAGGCCGATGCCCTCCTCTTTGGCCGGGTGACTTACGAAATGATGGAGGCAGCGTTTCGGGCTCCGGTGCGGACGGGAGCGATGCCCGATTGGATGGAACCCTTCGCCCGGACGATCGACGCGGCAAAGAAGTACGTTGTGTCGAGCACCCTGGAGCGGGTGGATTGGAACGCGGAACTCGTGCGCGGGGAGCTCGGGAAGGCCGTTCAGCAGCTCAAGCGGGAATCGGGTAAGGGACTGTTTACCGCAGGCGTTAAGCTCCCGCAGGCGTTGGCGGAGCTGGGATTGATCGATGAGTACGAATTCGTGGTGCAGCCCAGGCTCGCGGGCCACGGGCCGACGTTGTTCGCGGGGCTATCGAAGCGTGTGGACTTGCGGCTCGTGAGCCGGCTGGAGTTCGGCTCGGGGGCAGTGGCGATGCGGTATGAACTGAGAAGGTAGCCATTGGGCTGGATAAGCCGAGTCGGCGGCGTCATTGGAGCCCAACTCGGGCCAGTCCCTGTGCAATGCCTCGACCAACCTGACCATCCCCAGAGCATCGCGGTGACAGTAGTAGCGTAGACCGTAATCCCTACCCGTCCGGTAACAAAAGGTTACAACGCGGTGCTGGCGCGACTCTCCAGTGAATGCCGAGTATTCCGTAAGTGTATGCAAACACACATCTTATAGGCGTCTCGGGGTGCGGAAGCCAAAATGCAGCCTTATGCGCGTCGGAGGACGCCGTGATAAAGCTTCCTGGCCAGAATCGTCGCAACGAAGCTGGCTTCAGTCTATTAGAACTCGTCGTTGTAATTCTTATCGTCATGATCGTCGCCGGAATGGTGATTCCGAGCGTTATGCAGACCTGGTACGACTTGGAACTGCGCGCAGCCGGAAGCTCCGTGTCGGATCTCATGCAGCGCGACCGCATTTTATCTGCAAAGAATAACCAGACCTACCCCGTCGGATATCGCGTCGACCAAGGCGTCACCGAGGTATTCATCGACCTAAATGCGGACGGCGTGTGGGAAACCGGGGAACCTATCGTCGAGCTGCCGCGACGAATCGCAGCGGCCTCAGGCGCGCCTTCCGGGGGAAGTGGGGTTCCCACTCCGTATGTTCTGACGGGAGACACCACCTCGGGTACGCCCTACGACAACAGCAATACCATGGCGTTTTCCCCGCGCGGGCTGCCCTGCAACTACGTGAACTCGTCAAGCCCGGCAACTTGCTCCACTCCGGCTTCCACGTATTTCGTTTACTACTTCCAGGATAACCGGCCGAATGGCTGGTGCGCAGTGTTAGTAACGAAGGCGGGACGAAGCAAAGCTCTCGTCTGGAACGGGACATCATGGCACTAAATCTACGCATTACGAAACCTGCACTTCGCAAGCAGCGCGGTATGACGCTGATTGAACTCATGATCGCCATGGTTGTGCTTCTGGTTGGCATGGTCGGCAGCATGGCGCTGGTCTCCCTGTCGGTTGGGGGAAACGGCCGTAACCGCCAGCAGAGCAACGCCACCGTCATTTCGCAGATGGTGAGCGAGAAAGTCGCCAGCGTGAAGGCCAGCACTTCGCCCACCCTGACAATCACGGACTGCACCGGTGCGGCTTATAGCGTCAACACGGCGGCGGGCGGTGGCGCATTGAACGCGAACGGAGACGTCGATTTCACGCAGGCACAGGTCCCGAACTATTCCATGAACTACACCGCGTGCGGCACGAACGGCCGGCAGATGACCTACGACGTTCGCTGGAGGGTACAACAAACTACGCCGTACGTGAAGTTCATTACGGTAACGACGAGGCTGCTGAACGCTGGAAACGACCTGAAGATATATTCACCCGTGGTGACCATTCGCACGATGGTTGGGCAGGGGACATAAGCCATGAAACTTCAGAATATTCGCAAGCGCTGCAACGGCAAACTTGGCTTTACGCTGATCGAGCTCATGCTGTCGCTGCTCATCCTCGGCGTGTTGATGGGAGCGGTGTTCCGCCAGATGGACACCGCGCAGCAACGCATGTCCACGGAATCGGTCAAGCTAGATGATTTCCAGGAAGCGCGCGATTTCGTAGACCAGTTCTTCCGTGACATCAACCAGATCGGCGACCCGAATGCCCACATGTTTGACCCGAGCATTCTCATCCTTCCCGCGATGAACGACAGCCGCGTCGCCGTCGGCTTGACCAAGATCGACGACAATGAAATCGCTTTCGAGGGCTCCGTGAACGGCATCGGCACCGTGCAAAGCGTGATGTACAAGATTAACGGCTCTGGAACCTGCGCCCTCTGTCTTCAGCGGAGCGAGGTCGATAAGATTGTGGGCAATCCTATTAGCGGACAGGCCGCGCCAAGCTGGGGCACGGAAGTCAACGACGTCATCAACACCAACCCAATCTTCACGTACTACTTGACTGACGGAACGCAGTTCACCACACTGCCGGCAGGCATAAACTCGAACCCCACCGCACTGGCGAACGTCAAGACCATAAAAATCAGCCTGGTCATTCGAAATAACCAAGTGGTCGACCAAAAAACGGGCCAGCCCGTCGAGACCAGTTTCGAAGGCGAAGTGTCTCTCAACAACTGTTCCATGGCTGTCAACGGGCAGCCCATGAGCTGCAACTAAGGAGCGAGCATGAACACGCTTAAGAACAATCGCAACTCGCGGAAACGCCAGAAAGGCGTCGCGCTCATCGCGGCGATGACCGCGCTACTCCTCGTCACGGCCATCACGGCCGGCATGATTATTCTTTCCACCACGGAAACGAATATCAGCTCCAACTTCCGCGATGAGCAGAGCGCGTATTTCGCCGCCAAGGCCGGCCTCGAAGAAATTCGCGACCGCCTGCAGAAGAATGTCGCGGGCTCTCTCAGAACTCCCGCCAATTTGCTCCCGACCGCGCTGCCGGGCAACGGGACGAATGGCGTGCTTTACGTTTTGAATCCGGCCAACGGCGAAACTGTGGCTCCCTGGGTTAGCCCCACTCCCAACAACCCCAATCCTTATTTCGACAACGAGATTTGCAAAGAGAACACCGCCATTCAGTGCTCGAATTCGACCCCGCCGGGCGGCGGTTGGTATAGCACGACCGCAGCCAGCAGCGTCTATGCGGTTAACCCTACGCTCGTTTGGAAGTGGACGCGAATCACGCTCAAGCAAAACAATGCGTTCGCCCCGTACTATTACACCAACGGCAACTCGGCGTCCGCGGCGCAAGTTTGCTGGGACGTCAACCATAACCAGCAAGAGACCAACAGTTGCGTGGCGCCTGATTACTTGCCCGTCTACATCCTGACTACCCTCGCCGTTACCCCTAGTGGCTCCCGCCGCATGATTCAGGCGGAAGTTGCAGAAGACAATATTAAGTTCCAGGCGCCGGCCGCCCTGACCCTCGACGGTCTTGGCGACACCTTCGGCGGCGGCAACTCCAAGAATTTTACTGTGTCGGGAATCGACCAAGGCGGTTGCGGCCTCCCTCCCGGCAACCAAAATGTGTCCGCAGTTGGCGTTCCCGATCCCGCTGACGTCGCTACAGTGATAGCCGGAATTCCTGGCAACCGCACCGGCAATTACGTCGGTGTCGACGGAACGACTCCCGACGTTCAGAACGTCGGCCCGACGGGAACGAATACTTTGCCGGCGAATCTGCAAACCGCACAACAGTTGCAGCAGTTTGCCAGCGCCCTCCAGAACGATGTTACGCAGCCGGTCATCAACGGCCCCGCCGGCAATCCTGCCAATGGCGGAGCGCCGGGCGCACCGCAAATCATCTATGTCAATGGCGATCTGAATCTCAGCGGTAATTTCACGGGCTACGGCATCCTGGTCGTGACCGGCAAGTTGAGCGCCGTGGGCACGTCCGGCTGGAACGGCCTTGTCCTTGTTGTGGGCGAGGGTCAAGCCCAGATCAGCGGCACCACGCAGTGGAACGGCGCCATGTTATTGGCAAATACGCTAACGGGTACCCTCGGCAACTTGAGCCTTAGTGGCGATAGTATGGGCGTCAATGGCGGCGGCAACGGCGGTATCTATTACAGCAGCGGCTGCCTCGCGCAAGCCACCACGATGAGCACGTATCACATACTGGCCCTCCGCGAATTGATGCGCTAAGCGCAGACTTCGCGGCTACTGCTCGACTCAATACCAACTGAACGAATCTGCTCCCGCAGTGCCCATGGCTCTGCGGGAGTAATTTTTTGGGTTTATTGATTAACGCCGCTGGCGAGTAATCCGCCGTCCACGGCAATTACGGTGCCGGTCGTATAGCTGGCCGCGTCCGAGGAGAGGTAAACGGCGGCACCGGCGAGTTCTTCGACGCTGCCGAAGCGCTTCATGGGTGTGCGCATGAGGTATTCGTTGCCACGCGACGTGCCATCGAGCAGCTTTTCATTCAACGGCGTTCGAAAAACTCCCGGCGCGATGGCGTTTACGCAGACGCCGTGGCGCGCCCATTCGATGGCTAAAGATTGCGTGAGGGAAACTACGGCAGCTTTGCTTGCGGAGTAGGCAGACACCTCCAAAAGGCCGACAAACGACGAGATGGACGCGATATTGATGATCCGCCCGTAGCGCCGCTCGATCATGTGACGGCCAAAAACCTGGCAAGCGCGCAGCATGCCGGTGAGATTCGTCTCAAGGATATCGTTCCAGTCCTGCTCCGAAAGATCGAGCGTTGGAGCGCGTTTCGTGCGACCGGCGCAGTTCACGAGGATGTCTACTTTTCCGAACGCAGCCACGGCCGCGGATAAGAGCTTCTCGAGCGAAGCGCGATCCACGACGTCTGAGGGGCTGCGAAGCGAGCGGCGCCCGAGCGCTTCAATTTCCCGAGCTGTGGCTGCAACCTGATCGAGCCGTCGCGAAGTTGGAGCGACGTCGGCGCCCGCTTCCGCGAGTCCATGCGCGATGGCGCGGCCGATGCCGGAAGTTCCGCCAATGACGACCGCCGATTTGCCCTGCAACTCGAGCTTGCTGTATGCCACTTTTCACGCCTCCATCCAGAACCTTGAACTAAACGCGGCAGCCTGTGGCTACGAGCTACAAATCCAGCCCTACCAATTGAACATCGTGCCGTCCATCTTTCGATTGACCGGCAGATAGGCGCGCTCGTACGAGAATTTTTGCGCTAGCTTCTCGTCGTAGTCGACTCCGAGACCGGGCGCATCTCCCGGGTGAAGCTCGCCGTCACGAAAGTAATAGGAATGCGGAAAAACTTCATCCGTTTCCTTGGAGTGCAGCATGTACTCTTGAATTCCAAAATTGTTCACGGAAATATCGAAATGCAGCGCCGCGGCGAGCGACACGGGCGATAGATCGGTTGCGCCGTGGCACGCCGTCAGCACGTGATACATTTCGGCGAGCGATGCGACCTTCTTCAAATGCGTCAGGCCGCCGGAGTGCACCGTGGCCATGCGAATGTAATCGATCAACTGCTCGGTGATGACGAGCTGCGCGTCCCATACCGTGTTGAATACCTCACCAAGCGCGAGCGGCGTGGTGGTGTGCTGGCGCACGATGCGGAAGCCTTCCTGTAGTTCTGCGGTCACGGCATCTTCCAGCCAGAACAGATGGTACGGCTCGAGACTTTTGCCGAGCCGCGCGGCTTCGATGGGAGTGAGGCGATGATGCGCGTCATGCAGCAGCGGAATGTCGTCGCCGTACTTTACGCGAAGCGCTTCGAACAGCTTCGGCACGAACAATAAATATTTATCAGTCGACCACGCATTTTCGGGAGGCAGGCCCTTCTCGGCTGGCTCGTAATAAAATTTTCCCTTCGCCACGCCATACGTGGACGGAATTCCCGGAATCCCCGATTGCGCGCGAACTGCGCGATATCCCAACTGGATGTATTTGCCGACTTCATCGATGGTTTCCGCCAAATCGCGCCCGTTGGCGTGGCCGTAGACGAGCACGCCCGTCCGGCTCTTGCCGCCGAGCAGGTTGTAGACGGGAGTCTTGAGCGCTTTGCCCTTGATGTCCCACATGGCGACGTCGATCGCTCCAATCGCAGCCATCGTGACGGGACCGCGCCGCCAATACGCGCCCTTGTAAAAATACTGCCAGATGTCTTCGGTCTGGAACGGATCGCGCCCAATCAAGCAGGGAATCAGATGGTCGGAAAGATAAGCAGCGACAGCGAGTTCGCGGCCGTTTAGCGTCGCATCGCCGAGGCCGTAAACTCCTTCGTCGGTGTAAACCTTGAGCGTAACGAAGTTTCTTCCGGGGCTGGTAATTAAGACTTTCGCGTCGGTTATTTTCAATCTTTCACCTCAGGCTCAGTGCTGTCTTGCGCGACTTGCAGAAAGTGTTTCAACCGCTTCCGTGCGGAATGCCGCGAGCGTAGTTGGTTGCAAGCCCGATGCGGATTCCTTGTCCAGATACATCGTCGCTTGCGGATGCGTGCGCAATATCGAGGCGGGTACACGCGGGCTGACCGGCCCTTCCAAGGCCGCACGCACGGCTGCCGCTTTGCGAAGTTCCGGGACGACGCAAATAAGTTGTTGTGCCTTCAGAATCTGCCGAACGGACATGGAGATGGCCTGTTGAGGCACAGCCGACAATTCCGCGAACCACCCTTCGCTGACCTGCTGGCTGCGACAGGTCTCGTCGAGCATCACGATAAGATACGGATCCTCCGTGTCAAAGTCTGCGGGGGGATCGTTAAATGCAAGATGGCCATTCTCGCCGATGCCGACGAACGCCACATCGACTCGAATAGAAGCGATCTCGGCGTTCGCGTTCCGAACCAGCACCTTCGGGTTCTCCATTCCGTCGAGCGCATGATAGCGAGTGATTCCGGTTTTTGCGACCAGCCGCTCCTGCAAATAGCGGCTGAAACTCGCGGGATGCGACACCGAAAGACCGATATATTCGTCCAGTTGGAACAACTCGACTTTGGTCCACGCAATATCCGGCGAATTGGTGAGCGCTCCGAGAAATTCAATTTGCGACGTGCCCGTTGCAGCCACGACGCGCGCCACGCCGCGCTCGCGAATGACGCAGCGGATCGTAGTTGCGGCCTGCGCGGCCCCTGCCGCACTCAATTCGCTCGTGTTTTCGAAAACTCGGACAATCAATGGTGCGTCCCGAGAGCCGCGCGATCGGCGGCTGCAGTTTTGCGCGCGAGCTGCACTGCGTCCACCAGCGTGCGTGCCGTATCACTGATTTTCTGCGCCTGGTTATTGCGCAGCGCAACCAAATCCACAAGATCGGCTCCCACACCCAGTGCGAACGCGCCCGCAGCGAGGTACTCGGCGGCGTTCGAAAGATTCACGCCGCCCGTGGGAATGAAGCGCGCGTTGGGAAACGGCGCGCGCAACGCTTTCAGGTATTTCGGCCCGCCCACACTCCCGCACGGAAAAATCTTGATCAGGCTGGCGCCTGCGTCGGTCGCGGCCATCACGTCGGTCGGAGTCAAAGCGCCTGGAATGGCCAGTTTACCGGCCGCGTGCGCTACGTCCAGAACCGCGGTGGAAAGGCCCGGGCTGACAAGAAACTGCGCGCCGGCGGCTAGGCACGCGTCGGCCTGCTTCGCGCTCGTCACCGTTCCCGCGCCCGTCAAGACCTTGTCCCCGTAGTGGCGGCTGACTTCGCGGATGATGGTCGGCGCGTCAGGCACGGTCATGGTGATCTCGATGATGGCGATTCCTCCGCGGTGAATTGCGTCAACGGCCTGTCGCGCTTCCTCGGCGCTGCTCGCGCGCACCACCGGGATGATTCCAATCTCTGCGATTTTCTGGATGGCCTGCTCGATGTTCATGCCGCTGCTCCGATTAAGAATGCCGCGTTCCGGCGTTATCGCGCAATGCGCGCCGTCTGCCCTTTCATTACCTGAAGAACTTCGTTGAGCGTCGCCATGGAAGTATCGCCGGGCGTCGTCATTGCCAGCGCGCCGTGGGCGGCGCCACAGTCCACGGACCACGCGAGGTTTTTCCCCGAAAGCAGTCCGTAAATCAGGCCCGAAGCAAACGAGTCGCCGCCGCCGACGCGGTCGAGAATTTCCAGATCGCCGCGCACCGGGGCTTCGTGGAATTGCCCATCCGAGTAGCCGATGGCGCCCCAATCGTTGCGCGTCGAACTTTTCGCGTTGCGCAAAGTCGTGGCCACCACGGATAAATTGGGAAATTCCTTCACAACCCTTTCGATCATCTTTTTGAAATTGCGGGGGTCAAGTTCCGACAAACTTTCATCGACGCCGCTCACCGGAAATCCAAGCGCGGCCGTAAAATCCTCCTCGTTGCCCAGCATGACGTCCACGAGCGGTGCGAGTTGACGGTTGACTTCCTGCGATTTGGTCTTGCCGCCAATCGAATTCCACAATGAGGCACGATAGTTCAAATCATAAGAAACGATCGTGCCAGCGCGCTTCGCAGCTGCCATCGCTTCCTTCGCAACCAGCGGCGTCGTTGCCGACAGTGCACAGAAAATGCCGCCGGTGTGAAACCAGCGCGCTCCTTCTTTCACAAAAATCTGCTCCCAATCCACGTCGCCGGGTTTGAGCTGAGAAATCGCTGTATGTCCGCGGTCGGAGCACCCCAGCGGTGCGCGGACGCCAAAGCCGCGCTCCGTGAAATTCAAGCCATTCCGGACCGCGCGCCCGACGCCGTCGCACGCAACCCAGCGCAGATGCCGCAAGTCCACGCCACCCTGCAACATCAGATCTTCGACCAGCCGGCCTACGGGATTGTCGGCTAAGGCCGTAACGACCGCCGTGTTCATGCCAAAGCAGCGCTTCAGCGCGCGAGCAACGTTGTATTCGCCGCCGCCCTCCCAAGCCTGGAACTGGCGCGTGGTGGCAGTGCGGCCGTCGCCAGGGTCGAGCCGCAGCATGACTTCGCCCAGCGCGACGAGGTCCCACTTGCATTGCTCTTTTGGTTTTATTTTCAACGAAGCCATTCTGTTTGCGCGTTGCTCGATGCTGGATGCGGCGGACGAAAGAGTCTACACCAGCAGGATTCCGGGCGAAATTGGAAATGAGCGCCGCGAATACTTGCGCTTGAGCACGCGGTGTTTGCGTTGCGTCAAGCACGGCTGCCGCGGCGCACACTTTTGGTATAGTCCCACGCACTATGACCGTCGAACCGCGCACCGGAACGCCGTCGCGAGAAGACCAGCTTACCGCCAATCAGATTCGAGGCTTTTGGGCAGCGTGGGGCGGATGGACGCTCGACGGGATGGACTCTTTTATTTACGCGCTTGTTTTGCTGCCGTCGCTGCGCGAGCTGCTGCCCAAATCCGGCATGGTTGCGAGCGCCAGCAACGTCGGCTACTACGGTGGCCTGCTTTTCGCCCTGTTCCTCGTCGGCTGGGGCTTGGCGTTCTTGTGGGGCCCGATTGGCGACAAGTTTGGCCGCGTGCGCACGCTCATGCTGACCATCGTATGGTATTCCGTTTTCACTTTCCTCGGCGCTCTCGTGACGAATGTTTGGCAACTGGCGATTTTGCGTTTGCTGGCGGGCATCGGCATTGGCGGAGAGTGGGCCATGGGCGGGACGTTCGTCGCGGAAGCCTGGCCGGAGAGCCGCCGCCGCGCCGGCGCGGGCTACATGCATACCGGCTATTACGTGGGAGTTTTGCTTGCGGCGATTGCGTACTACGCGATGGGAAGCCGGATCGGCTGGCGCGGCATGTTCGCATTTGGCGGAGTCCCTGCGCTGCTGCTTGCGTGGGTGCGCCACGGCGTGGCCGAACCAGGCCGATGGAAAGAAAAGGGAAGCGTCGTTCGTTCGCTCGAAGTCTATCGTCCGTTTACGGCGCTGTTTTCCCCGGCGCTATGGCGCCGCACGGTCATCAATTCATTGCTGATGCTGGCGTCCATCTGCGGCTTGTGGGCCGGCACGGTGTACGTTCCGGCCGCTGTTGCTTCACTTGCGGAAGCTGCGGGACGGACGGCGGCGCAAGCCGCGCAACTCTCGTCGCGCGCCACGATGCTTGTGGCGCTCGCAACCATTCTCGGCTGTCTGCTCATGCCATGGCTCGCTGAAAAATTCGGCCGGCGCGGAGCATTAGGCGTATTTTTCGCTCTCATGGCTCTATTCATTGCCGCTGCGTTTGGAAAGATTTTCTACGCAGGCGCGGCGGCGCTGCCGTGGTTCTTCATTTGCTTGTTTTTCCTCGGACTCGGTGGAGCGAACTTCGCCGTTTACACGCTTTGGCTTCCGGAACAGTACCCAACGGAATGCCGCGCCAGCGCATTCGCGTTTTGCACTTCGTTCGCGCGATTCGGTGGCGCGGCGATCACCTTCTTGGTCGGTGCGGGAGTACAGCGGTACGGATCGTTGGGAGTTCCCGTTGCTGCCACGTCGCTCGCATTCGTGGCTGGGCTCTTTCTAATTCCATTCGCCGTGGAGACTCGTGGGCAACCGTTGCCCTCGTAGCGACCTCGTCGTCACAGTTCCTTTCGTAGATTCGGCGACGAATCCGATAGAATGCATGCGAACAAAACTCGAGGACCTGACACTTCCGCACACCGAATGACTCCCTGATGCCATCTTCCGCTCCGAACAACAAAAACATCCGTCATGCTGTCCTGGCCGGGTATCTGGGCTGGACTCTGGACGCCTTCGATTTCTTTGTCGTCGTTTTCTTGTACGACGTGCTCGCCAGGAATTTCGGCGTGCCGAAAAAAGACATCATTTTCACGACGTTCGCGACCCTCGCAATGCGCCCGGTTGGCGCATTGATCTTCGGAGCACTCGCGGATCGCTACGGCCGGCGCGTCCCGCTTATGGCCAACGTCATCTATTTTTCCATGATCGAATTGCTCTGTGGTTTTGCGCCCAACTACACCTTTTTCCTCGTCATGCGCGCCCTATATGGCATCGGCATGGGCGGCGAATGGGGCGTCGGCGCATCGCTCGCGATGGAAGCGGCCCCGCCCAGATGGCGTGGAATTCTCAGCGGCATTCTGCAAAGCGGCTATTCGGTCGGCTACCTGCTGGCGGCCGTCGCCGCGCGCTTCCTTCTTCCGGTGTGGGGTTGGCGTCCGATGTTCTGGGTCGGCGCCCTCCCCGCACTGCTAGCGCTTTACATTCGGACAAAAGTTCCGGAGTCGGAAGCCTGGAAACAGCATCGCGTGGCGAGCACAGGTGAGGTGTTCCGCATCGTGGCCCAGGGATGGAAGCGCGTCCTCTACCTGGTTGTCCTGATGACCTTCATGATGTTTCTTTCTCACGGCACGCAAGATCTTTACCCGGACTTTCTGCGCGAAGTACACCGCGTTTCGTCGGCCGCGGCGGCCAACATCGCGATCATTTACAATATCGGCGCCATCGTCGGCGCGATGATTTTCGGGCATCTATCTCAGGTCGCCGGTCGTCGTAAGGGAATGATTGCGGCGCTCGCGCTGTCGCTGCTGCTGATTCCGTTCTGGGCGTTTGGCGGCAGTGTCGCGGTGCTGGTGGTCGCCGCGTTTCTGCTGCAGGCCGGCGTGCAGGGGGCCTGGGGCGTGATTCCCGTGCATCTGAATGAATTATCCGCCGACGCGACGCGCGGCCTGATGCCCGGACTTACCTACCAACTCGGCATTCTACTGGCCGCTCCAACGAATTCCATTCAGTACGCATTGCGGGCCAAAGTTGGATACGAATGGGCGATGGCGGGATTTGAGATTGTGACCATCGTGACGCTGACCGTGCTTCTTTTGTTGGGCTCGGAACGCCACGGACGAAGTTTTGTCCGTGAAGTCCCAAACGCCGCGACCGCGCAAACTTAGATGACCATCATGCGCGGGTTCGAGCACTCAAGCGTCTTGACACCATAAAACTATGAAGGCTGCCGTCCTTTACGAATCGAAGCAACCGCTGGTGATTGCGGACGTTGCGCGCCCCGAGATCGCGTCCGACGAAGTGCTTCTCGCCGTCGAAGCGTGCGGCGTCTGCCACTCCGACCTGCACGTCGCGGAAGGAGACTGGCCGCAGTTCTCGCGCATCACGAAGCGGCCGCTGATTCTCGGGCACGAGGTAGCGGGGCACATCGTCGAAACGGGAAGTGACGTTCGCGGCCTGCATAGCGGCGATCGCGTCGGCGTGCCCTGGATTTTCTGGACCTGCGGAGAGTGCGAAGCCTGCCGCGAGGGAAACGAGAACCTCTGCTCGAAGCAGTTGATTACCGGCGTAAGCGTGGATGGCGGATACGCGGAGTTCATGAAGGCGCGCGCGACGCACGTGCAGAAAATTCCCAGTCAGCTTTCGTCCGTGGAGGTTGCGCCGCTTTTTTGCGCGGGCGTCACCGTTTATCGCGCGCTCAGCCAGGTCCAGGTAAAGCCCGGCCAGCGTCTCGCAGTTTTTGGCGTTGGCGGACTCGGTCACCTCGCCGTGCAGATTGGCGTAAGTCTTGGGGCGGAGGTCATTGCCGTAGACGTATCAGACGAAAAGCTTGCTGCGGCCGCAAAGCTCGGAGCCACGCGCGTGGTCAACGCTTCCACCGCGAATGCTGTTAAAGAATTTCGCGCACTCGGTGGTGCGCACGTGGTGCTTGTGACTTCCGCTGCGAAAGCTGCCTACGACACCGCGTTCGGCTGCTTGCGCCAGCGAGGCACGCTGCTGGTCGTTGGCTTGCCTTCGGAAAATATCTGCTTCCCGGCCATCATGATGGCCGCAGGCGAAGTGCGGATTCAAGCTTCCGCGGTCGGTACGCGCCAAGACGTTCGCGACGTGCTGGCTTTGGCCGCCGCTGGCAAACTGAAATGCCAGGTTGCTTCCCGGCCTCTCTCAGACGTCAACGACGTGCTCGAAGAAATGCGTCACGGACGAATTTCGGGCCGCGTTGTGCTAACTCTGCAGTGAGCCACGCTTCGCGAAGGGCAGACGCCTTTCGCGCGTGTCCGTGAAACTACAATTCGCGCTTGGCGAATGCCTCGCCTTTTAGTATTTTCCATTTCGCGCTCGTCCCCGCACGTATGACCATGCGCCAAACTTCAAAATGTACTGACTCTATTCTGCGATCGCCGGAGCGCGGATGAACGTCACGCAATTGTTCGATTTGCGCGGGCGCGTCGCGATCATAACCGGCGGCTCGGTTGGCTTGGGCCGACAAATGGCCGAAGGCTTGGCCGAAATGGGCGCGAACCTCGTCCTGTGCGCCAGAAAAAGGGAGCGCTGCGAACAAGCAGCCGCGGAATTACAGCGCCTCGGCGTCAAAACGCTGGCCCTGGCTTGTGATGTAAAAAATCCTTCCGATGTGCAGCGCGTCGTGGACTCTGCCATTTCTGAATTTGCGCGCATCGATATTCTGATTAACAATGCCGGAACGGCCTGGGGAGCGCCCGTCGAAGAGATGCGGCTCGAGCACTGGAACAGAGTTCTGGAGACCAATCTGACGGGAACGTTTCTTTTTTCGCAGACTGCCGGAAAGCACATGATTGCGCAGCGGCGGGGGAAAATAATCAACATCGCGTCGATTGCGGGGCTGCACGGAGTTTCCACCGGCGTCCAGGCCATCGGCTATGCTGCCAGCAAAGGCGGGGTCATTGCTTTCACCAAAGATCTCGCCTGCGCGTGGGGTCCTCATAATATTCAGGTAAACTCGATTGCGCCCGGCTGGTTTCCGACGGACATGTCAAAAGTCATGCTGGAGCGCAACAAAGAGACTTTTTTGCATCGCATTCCGCTCCGGAGATTCGGAAGCGATCACGATTTGAAGGGTACCGCCGTTTTTCTTGCGTCGGATGCTTCCGATTTCATCACCGGACAAGTCTTGGTCGTAGATGGAGGTCAAACGGCCTAGCCCGGCCGCCACACGTTATGAACGTACCGCTTACACCGCTGCGATGCTTGCGTTACGCGGAGCAGCAATACTCGCGTAAGACCGCGGTCGTCTGCAATGATTTGCGCTTCACGTACGCGGAATTTGCCGCACGCTGCGCCCTGCTCGGAGGTGCGCTCCGCGCGGCCGGAATCCTGCCGGGCGACCGCGTCGCCTTCCTCAGCACGAACTGCCATCGCCTTCTGGAAGCGTATTACGGCGTGCTAGAGGCGGGCGCGGTTCTTCTGCCGCTGAACATTCGCCTCTCGCCCGACGAACTTACGTACATCCTCAATGATTCCGGCGCTCGCATTTTGTTTCTGGAAAAAGACTTTCTCGGAATAGTGGACACGTTCCGCAAAAGACTCTCAAGCGTCGAATCATTTCATCTGCTCAATGCCGCTCCAGAAGTGGACTGGCTTGCTGCAGAAAATTACGAAGCGATGCTCGCCGCGGCGTCGCCGTATCGCACCGACATAATGGACGTTGACGAAAACAGCGTGTCCGAACTCTTTTACACTAGCGGGACGAGCGCCAATCCCAAGGGCGTGATGCTCACGCACAGAAACGTCTATCTCCACGCGCTCACCGCTTGTTTCGTGGACGACCCGACCGCGGACCACGTTCAGCTCCACACCATTCCATTGTTCCACGCCAACGGCTGGGGAGTCGCGCACACCCTGGCTTTGACCGGCGGGACGCACGTGATGATGCAACGGTTTGAAACCGTTCGCGTATTTCGCCTCGTCGAGCAGGAACGCGTTCGGACCATGTGTCTGGTTCCAGCCATGGCCACCGCGCTGGTCAATTGCCCAGAGCGCCCGAAATTCGATTTGCGCAGCCTTCGCTTCGTAAACATTGGCGGCGCTGCCTCTTCGCCGACACTCGTGCGCGAAGTGGAGGAGAAGCTCGGCGCTTCTTGCCGCTCTGGATACGGTCTCACCGAAACTTCGCCGATCCTCAGTTTTGCAAGAATGAAGTCCGGTCTCCACTGGGAGGGCGAAGAAAAATACACTCGTCAGGCGACGACCGGCTTTGCCATTCCTGGCGTGGAGCTGCGCGTCGTGGATGCAAACGACAAGGATGTTCCGCCGGATGGCACCACCATCGGCGAAATCGTGGCGCGCGGGGACGTCGTAATGCACGGCTATTGGCGCCAGCCGGAGAGCACCGCCGAAGTGATGCGTGGCGGGTGGTTTCACACCGGCGACATGGCTACTATCAACGAAGATGGCTACGTGCTGATTGTCGATCGTAAAAAAGAAATCATCGTCAGTGGCGGCGAGAACATTTCTTCGCTCGAAGTTGAAAAAGTGCTTCTCGAGCATCCGTCCGTTTACGAAGTCGCCGTGATTCCCGTGCCGGACGAACGCTGGGGCGAAGTGCCAAAAGCGCTCGTGGTCTTGAAACCCGGTGCGCTACTTTCGACGCAAGAATTGATCGATTTCTGTCGCGCTCGCATCGCGCACTACAAGTGCCCACAGTCCGTCGAATTCTTGGAAAGTCTGCCGCGCACCGGCACCGGCAAAGTACTGAAGCGCGAACTCCGCAAAAAGTACTGGGGCGGGCAAGATACCATTCGTCCCGATTTCAGCACGCGAAAAGCCGGTTCGGTATGACGCTCCACGCACCAGGTAAATCGTACGATGGCACCGAAGGGAGCGGCGATTGATGAACGACCTTGTTCAATTCTCGAAAGACGGCGAAATCGCCGTCATCACGATCAACAATCCTCCCGTGAACGCGCTCAGTCCCGGCGTCCCCGAAGGCATCGCCGCCGCCGTGGAACACATCGAAAACGACGACTCCATCGCCGCCGGCGTCATCATGGGCGCTGGAAAAATCTTTATGGCCGGAGCCGACATCAAGGAATTCGTCAAACGCACTTCCGGCGAGCGCTCTCCCGGGCTGGAGCTTCCCTCGCTCCTTTCGAAAATCGAAGCGAGCCGTAAGCCTATCGTGATGGCCATGCACGGAACGGCCTTCGGCGGCGGCCTGGAACTCGCCATGTCCGGCCACTATCGCATCGCAGCACCTGGCACGCAGGTCGGGCAGCCCGAAGTAAAACTCGGAATCATCCCCGGCGCTGCCGGCACACAACGCCTCCCCCGCCTCGCTGGCGTGGCCAAAGCGCTCGAAATGTGCGTCGAAGGCAATCCCATAAAAGCCGAAGCCGCTCTGGAATGCGGCATTCTCGATCGCATCGTTGCAGGCGATTTGCGCAGCGCTTCCGTCGCCTTCGCCCGCGAAATTGCCCTCAAGCCGGTGCGTCGCACGCGCGACCGCAACGAGAAACTTGGTTCGGTGGATGCCAACGCGCCGCTCTTTGCCGCCGCGCGCGACAACGCGCGAAAAAAGCAGCGTAACCTCATCGCTCCGCTCGCCGCGATTGATGCCGTCGAAGCCGCCACGAAACTGCCTTTCGACGAAGGTTGCAAGCTCGAACGCAAAATTTTCATGGATTGTCTGTTCTCCGAGCAATCGAAAGCGCTCGTTCACGTTTTCTTCGGCGAACGCGAAGTCGCCAAGGTTCCCGATGTCCCGAAGGAAACTCCCGCAATTCCTGTGAACACGGCCGCCGTCGTCGGCGCGGGCACCATGGGCGGCGGCATCGCCATGGTTTTTGCCAACGCGGGAATCCCCGTGCTCTTGAAAGACTCGGATCAGGGGGCGCTCGACCGCGGCCTCGCCAATATCCAGAAAAATTACGCCGGCTCCGTGAAGCGTGGCCGCTTCACGCAAGACTTTGTCGACCAGCGCATGAAGCTTATCCAGCCCACGCTTTCGTACGACTCGTTTTCGAACGCCGATATCGTCATCGAAGCGGTGTTCGAGGGTATGGCGCTGAAGAAACAAGTCTTCGCCGAGCTCGATCGCGTCTGCAAACCCGGCGCGATTCTCGCCAGCAACACTTCGACGCTCAACGTCGACGAAATCGCCTCCGCAACCGCGCGTCCGCAATCCGTCATCGGCACGCACTTCTTCAGCCCCGCCAACGTGATGCGCCTCCTCGAAATTGTGCGTGGCAGAGCTACCGGCAAAGAAATCATCGCCACCTGCATGCAGCTCTCGAAGAAGCTCGGGAAAATCGGCGTGCTGGTCGGGAACTGCCGCGGCTTCGTCGGCAATCGCATGTTTCACCACTACGTTCGCGAATCCGTTTTTCTCGTCGAGGAAGGCGCAAGCGTTCAAGCCGTGGACTCCGCAATGTTCGACTTCGGCATGGCTATGGGTCCGCTGGCCGTTGGCGATCTCGCTGGCCTCGATGTGGGTTGGCGCATTCGCAAGGAATTCCGGCATCTCGAAAAGCCCGGCGTCCGCCAGGCGTTCGCGGGCGACCGCTTGTGTGAACTGGGCCGTTTCGGCCAGAAAACCGGCGCGGGTTGGTATAAGTACGATGAAAACCGCCGCGCCACGCCCGATCCGGAAGTCGCGGAGCTTGTCCGCAAGTGGTCCGCGGAAGCCGGAATCCCGCAGCGGCAAATCTCCGCGCAGGAAATTGTCGATCGCTGCGTTCTCGCCGTTGTCAACGAAGGCGCGCGCATTTTGGAAGAGGGCATCGCCTTGCGCGCGGTGGACATCGACATCATTTATCTCAACGGCTACGGCTTTCCGTCCTATCGCGGCGGCCCGATGTGGTACGCCGACACCATCGGTCTGCCGAACGTTTTCCGGCGCATCGAGGAGTTTAAAGCGCAGCTCGGCGAACTCTGGGAACCTGCTCCTTTGCTAAAGCGCCTCGCCAACGAAGGGAAAAAATTCTCTGATTTCAGCAAGGAACAGAAGGCCACGGCCTGATTCTCCCCGCACTAGTTGTGGCGTTAACTAGCGGCAGATCGAATTTAATCGCACCAATCTTCAGCGGCTTCCCGAGGACTCACCGTGACCGAACCAGTTCACTCTCCTGCAAAATCCCCGACGTCTGCTCCCGGTCCGCTCATTCGCAACGTTTCTGACACCGCGCGCTGGGTTGCCTTCTACCGCGCGGAGGAAACCGCGCGGCCCGACGCGCTTTTCCGCGATCCCTTCGCGCGCAAGCTCGCCGGGGAGCGCGGCGAGCAAATCGCCAAGTCCATGCCGCTCGGCCGCGACAACTCCTGGAGCATGGTCACGCGCACCTGCATCATTGACGACCTCGTTCTCGAGCAGGTCCGCAGCGGCGTGGACACCGTCATCAATTTTGCCGCCGGCCTCGATTCGCGCCCCTACCGCATGAAGCTTCCGCCCGCTCTCCGCTGGATCGAAGTCGATCTGCCGGAGATTCTCGCTTACAAGGAAGAAATCTTGCGCGACGACAAACCGGTTTGCGCACTCGAGCGCATCCGTTTGGATTTGGCGGACGCCCCCGCGCGCCGCGCGCTCTTCGCCTCGCTCGGGCAGAAATCGCCAAAAGCGTTGCTGATGACGGAGGGCTTGCTCATCTATCTCACCGCGGACGACGTCGCCGGCCTCGCCACGGACCTCGCCGCCCCTCCCAGTTTTCAATCCTGGATTCTCGACATCGCCTCGCCGGGACTCCTCAAGATGCTCGCCAAGCGCATGTCGCGACACCTCGCGGACGCCGCGCCCTTCAAGTTCGCTCCGCCGGAGGGTCCGAATTTCTTTCGTCCGTATGGATGGGAACCGACCGTCGTCCACTCGCTCTTGAAAAATGCCGCTCGTTTGCGGCGTTTGTCTCTGATGATGCGGTTTTTTGCGCTGTTTCCGGAAACCGAAAAGTCTCGCCGCGATCGCCCGTGGTCGGGAATTTGCCTGATGCGCAAGTCGCTGAAGGTACAGTCGGTGTAGCGCCTGAAATCTCCCATCGCGTAACTCTGCCGCGCTCGTCGCACGAAAAAATCGAACTACATCGCTTTTAGTGCTGCGCCGCGCCCGGCTCGCGTTTTCCGCCCGGGAAGATGCTCTTCACAATTACGTACAGCACCGGAATAAACAGCAGGTTCAGCGTCGTCGCCGCGATCATTCCGCCAAACACCGTCGTCCCCACCGAGATGCGCCCCGCGCGCCCTGCACCGGTGGCAAACACCAGCGGCACCACACCCAGAATAAACGCGAACGACGTCATCAGGATGGGCCGCAAACGTATCCGCGCCGATTCGATCGCCGCTTCCACTATCGTCATCCCGCGTTCGCGCAGTTGCTCCGCGAACTCCACGATCAAAATCGCGTTCTTGCTCGCCAACCCGATCAGCATCACCAGACCGATCTGGCAGTACACATCGTTCTGCAAACCGCGCAACGCCTGCGCTCCGATTGCGCCCAGAATCGCGATCGGCACCGCCATCAGCACGATGAACGGCAGCACGAAGCTCTCGTATTGCGCCGCCAGTGTCAAATACACTACGACTAGGCCCAGTCCAAAGAGAATCAGCGCCTTGCCGCCCGACTGGATCTCTTCGTACGAGAGTCCGCTCCATTCATACGTCATGCCTTGCGGCAGCACGCGCTTCGCCAGCGCTTCCATGTCCTCGATGCCTTGCCCCGAACTTCGCCCGCGCGCCGCGGACCCGTCAATTTCCGCCGCTCGAAACAAATTGTAATGGCTGATGACCTGCGCACTCGCCGTCGGCGCGACCGTCACCAGATTGTCCAGCGGAATCATTCGCCCGGTGTCCGAGCGCAGGTAATACTGCTGGATGTCTTTCGGCTGCGAGCGGAATTTGGCGTCCGCCTGCGCGTACACGCGGTACGACCGGTTGTTGAAGTCGAAGTCGTTTACGTACACCGAGCCCATGTAGACTTGCAGCGCGTCCGTGATTTGCGTCAATGGCACTTGCAGACTCTTGGCTTTTTCGCGGTCGATGTTCACCAGGTATTGCGGATCGTTCGCCGTGAAACTCGTGAACAGTCCCACCAGTTCCTTGCTCGCGTTTCCTTCCCCCACTAACTTGTTCGTCGTATCTGCCAGCGATTGCAGAGTGTTGCGCCCTTGATCTTCCAATTCGAATTGAAATCCGCCGAATTGTCCCAATCCTTGCACCGCCGGCGGGTTAAACGGAACGACCGTGGCTCCCGGGATCGCAGCGAACTGCCTGAACAACCCTCGAATTACCGCCTGGGCGGAGTGCTCTTCGCCCTTACGTTCCGCAAATGGTTTCAAGCTGCTGAACACCACCGCGCGATTCGGCGCCGCTCCAAACTGGCTGAACCCGGGTAACGAAAACGCTCCCGCAACCTCCGGAACGTGCGAAAGAATGTCTTCCACTTTGCTGCAAATGTCCGTTGTGTATTGCAGTGACGCTCCCTGCGGCGCCTGCACCACCACCATGATGTAGCCCTGATCATCCTCGGGAATGAACGCGCGCGGGACGCGGTTGTAAATCCAGTACGTCATTCCCAGCGCCGCGAAAAACAGCAGCACTACGGCGAAGCGCCAGCCAATGACGTGCCGCACCGTGTTGCGGTAGAGCGTCGTTCCTCCCGTTACGCCCCGGTTGAACTGGTGGAAGAACCATCCCTCCGCGCGCTCGCGATGCCGCCCCAGCAGAATCGCGGAGAGCGACGGAGTGAGCGTCAACGCGTTGAAAGCCGAAATCGATACCGAAAACGCGATTGTCAACGCGAACTGCCGGAACAGAATCCCTGTCGTGCCGGGGAACAGCGCCACGGGAACGAACACCGCCACGAGCACCAGCGACGTCGCGATGACCGCCCCCGCCACTTCTTTCATCGCCGCGCTCGCAGCGTTGTGCGGCTCGGTAATGCCTTCCATGATGTGCCGCTCGACGTTCTCGATCACCACGATCGCGTCGTCCACCACCAGTCCTGTCGCCAGCGTGATGCCGAAGAGCGTCAGCGTGTTGATGGAAAAGCCCAGAAGCTTGACGAAAACGAATGTCCCCACCAGCGAAACCGGAATCGTCACCGCGGGAATCAGCGTGCTCCGCCAGTCCTGCAGAAAGATGTAAATCACCGCGATGACCAGCAGAATGGCCTCGACCAGCGTGACCAGCACGTCCTGAATCGATTCCCCGATCACCGTCGTCGAGTCAAACGCGATGGCGTACTTCAAACCCGGTGGAAATCCTTTCGAGAGCCGCACAAGTTCGGCTTTCGCGGCGCGGTCCACGTCCAGTGCGTTTGCACCCGGTAACTGCGTCACGCCAAAGCCGATAGCGTCATGCCCGTTAAAGCGCACGCGCACGTCGTAGTTTTCCGCGCCCAGTTCCGCGCGGCCCACGTCCTTCACACGCACCAGCGTGCCGTCCGTGCCGGCTTTCAGGATGATGTTGTCGAACTCCGCGGCGCTGGTCAGCCGCCCCACCGCGCGTACACTGATTTCAAAATTCTGCTCGCCGGAATTTGGCGGCTGCCCGATCTGTCCCGCGGCTACCTGCACGTTTTGTTCTTGCAGAGCGCTCAGGACGTTCGTGGCCGTCAGTCCGCGCTGCGCCATCTTTGCGGGATCGAGCCACAGCCGCATCGCGTATTTGCGCTCGCCGAAGATGAACGCGTCGTTCACTCCCGGCACGCGCTTCAGCGCGTCGCGCACGTACACGTCAATGTAGTTGCTCAAAAACAGGCTGTCGTATTCGCCGTGCTCCGCATATACGCCCGCGCCAAACACGAATCCGCTCGCCTGCTTCGTTACGATGATGCCGGTGTTCTTCACCTCGTTCGGCATGCGTCCCAGCGCCTGGCTTACGCGGTTTTGCACGTCCACTGAAGCCAAGTCCACGTCGCGCGTCACGTCGAACGTCACTGTAATCGTGCTAACGCCGCTGTTGCTGCTGGTTGACGTGATGTACCGCATTCCTGGCACACCGTTGATGGCCTGCTCGAGCGGGATCGTCACCGCAGACTCCACTGTCTGCGCGTTCGCGCCGATATAAACGCTGGTCACTACCACCTGCGGCGGCGACAGATTCGGGAATTGCGCCACGGGCAATGTAGGAATGGATATCGCGCCCGCCAGAATAATCATCAGCGCGCACACTGTCGCGAAGACGGGGCGCCTTATGAAGAAATCAACGAACAATTCGAGGCCCCGCGTTTTCTATTTTTCGAAGGAAGTCCGTCATCGCCCTGGTGGTGATTAGCGCGTTCCCGCGCCCGTGCTGGCATTCGTACTGGAGTTGTTGTGAATCGTTTCCGCCACGGGCATGCCATCCTGCAGAAATTGCGTGCCCGACGTAATGAGATGTTCGCCCGGCTTCAGCCCGTCCAGAACCGCGTAATCGTTTCCGACGGTGTCGCCAAGCTTCAGCAGCTTTTGCCGCGCCACCCTTCCTTTTCCTTCGTTGGCGGCCACGAAGACGAACGCTTGCCCGTTGATCCTCTGCACCGCCAATACGGGAATCACCGGACCGTCGTGCGCGCCCCACGTCACTTCCGCGCGCACTTGTTGCGCGATGCGCAGTTTGTCTCTGGCATTCTCCACCGCCGCTTTCGCCAAAACCGTTTGCGTGTCCGTTTCAACCTGCGGCGAAACAAAAGTAACGTGCGTGTCGGACACGTCCTTGCCGTTTTCGTCGAGCAACCGCACCGGCAGGCCGAGCCGCAAATCCTTGGCGCGATCCGCGGGAATGTAAATATACGCTTCCAGCGCTCCCGGCAAATCCACCGTCGTCAGCAGCGTGGTCACCTGCACGCGGTCTCCCACGTGCACCGGAATATCCCCCACGATTCCATCCGCCGGCGCGCTCACCTTATAGTAGTGGAGCTCCACTTTTTGTTGCTCTACTTGTTGCTCCAGCGCTTTCAGTTGCGCCTCCGCCGCATCGTACGTGGATTGCGCGTTGTCGAAATCCTGCTTGCTGACGACTCCCGCCGCAAATAGCTTCTGCGCCCTATCCAGGTTTACTTTCGCCAGCCGTAGCGATGCCTCCTGCGCCGCGCGTGCTGCTTCCTGGCTGCTCAGCGTCGCTTCCTGCTTCAGCGGGTCAATTTGCAGCAGCGGCGTGCCCTTGCTTACGGAGTCGCCGGACTTCACGAAAATTGCCGTGATTTGTCCTTCCACTTGCGGATTGATCGCTGCCGCCTGCCGCGATTTCAGCGTGGAGAGGTACTCCGTAGTCTCGGGAATGCGAACCGCTTGCACCACCTCGACCTGCACCGGCATCGCCGCGGGCCCGCCGCTCGCCGGTGCCCCCGCGGAAGTCTTGCTGTCGCAACCCGCCGCCCAAGCCAGCGCGGAGCATCCGCTCACCACTCCAATCGCGCGCAAGATCGTGCCGAATTTGTTCGAGCCAGCCATGGTCGCGCCTATCTCCATCTTCGTAACCGAAGAATTTTACGACACCTGTGCGCCCTCACCAAAGCGCATTCCCGGGGACCTCCATTAGACGCGCGCGGCAGTCCGCGGTTACTTCGCGAATTTAATGCAGCGCCGCGGGAGACGAGGGGTGCATTGTTCTTGGCAGAATTCAGTATAAATCGGTGGGATCGATCGGCTTGCTGGAAAGTCCCAATTGCAGCACTTCGATTTGCGCCGGACGGTCAAACACTTTGCCGGGAAACAACCGCTTCGTAATAATCCGCACGCCGCCAAACGCTATCCCCAGCACGATCGCCGAGACCATGAACACTCCCGTGCCGATGAATATTTTCACCATGATGCTGGTGAGCGGCGGATCCGTCAGCGTCTGGCTCGGTTCGTTCCACGTCACTTGCGTTTCGTAGTTGCTGGCTTCGCGTAACAACTTCGCATACTCCGGCGAACTCGCCGACAGCACGATAGACAGCAGCGACCCCTTGCGTAAAATACTTTCTTCTCCCCGGTTGGCTTCGGTGGGCAGCACTTCCGCCAGGTGATGAATGTGCTGCTCCGCGACGTTCGGCGTGGGATATTCCAGCAACAGCAGAACGCCGCTCCCTTTTCCTTGCCTCGAATAACGCGCCAGCATGGCCTCCGCGTCCGCGGCTTTGCCAAATCCAATCGCATCCACCAGCGCCGGCATTTCCGGCTGGCCCGCTTCCGCCAGCGCGGCCTTCAGCGCCTCCGGCCCCAGCGCGTAACGCTCCGATCCCACCAGCCTGCCTTCCGCCGGTAGGTACGTCCGAATCGGCGGCAGCGGCGTCTTCTCGCTTTTTGCCTCTACGGTTCCGAGCAGCGCCGTCAGATCTTCGCGCGAAATATTCGCGGACGACTCCACCACCAGGCTGCCTTCCTGAAACAACACGCCGTCCTTGTCGAACGCCGCCGCTTGCCCCAGCTTCGTGGGCATCATGCCCGCGCGCAACTGCGTGGTGAACACTTCATACGCGCTCGTCGGGTCGCGGTACAGCCCCAGGGCCATCTCAATCGTTTTGTCACCGGAGGCGTACGCGCACGACTCGAACGCGCGCTCGCCTGCTTCCTTCGCAAACGCAAAATGCGCGGGTTTGTCCGTGCAGATTTTCAGCGTCCAACCGCTGAACTGCTTTGGCAGGATGGTCTTTTGAGCGTACGTCGACGACGCGCCGAGCAGCGCCACACCGCACACGAATAGGTAAAAGCGTCGCATCCCTTGCTTTCGCTTAGACACCACCAGATTACCGTTGGTTCCGGGTTTGTTCAACGGTCGCCGCAGCCGTGGCGGTGCCATTCTTCGGGGGCAGGTTCACGGTCATGCTGTTCATGCTTTGCAGGTAGCTCGCGATGCCCTGGTACAGCCCTTCCGCGACCCGCTGCCGGTACTCCGGCTGCTTTAGCATTTTCTCGTCGGAAGGATTGCTCAAAAACGAAATCTCCGAAAGGATCGACGGCATGTCCGCGCCGATCAGCACCACGAACGGCGCCTTCTTTACGCCGCGGTTTCTTACCGTCCGGCTGGATTTCTGCATCCGCTTGGCGAGGGATTCCTGAATGTCTTCCGCGAAATCCTTGGACTCGTCAATCTTTTCGTTGCGCGCGATTTTCTTGACCAAGTCCTCGAGGTCGTGCACGCCCTGATCCGAAGACGCATTTTCTCTCGCCGCCACTTCCATCGCTTCCGGCGAGCCTTTCAGGTTCAAGTAGTACGTTTCCACCCCTCGCGCGCCGTGGTCCTGGCTCGAGTTCGCATGAATCGAAATAAACAAATCCGCCTTGGCCTGATTCGCGATATTGGTGCGTTCTTCGAGCGGAATGAACGTGTCATCCGAACGCGTGTACACGATGTCGGCACCGGGCAGCCGCTGTTCGATGATTTTACCCAGGCGCAGCGCCACGTCGAGGCACAAATCCTTTTCCATCAATCCCGTCGGTCCGATCGTTCCGGTGTCGTGGCCGCCGTGGCCCGCGTCAATCACAATGCGCCCAATCTTCAATCCCAGCGCGCGCGTCAGCGTGGATTGCCCGTCGCGCGTCGGCTGCGGAGTCGTCGCCGGCCGCACCAAGTCCGGCTTCGTGTTTGCGGAAACCGTCTTCACGTTGCCGGCATCGCTCGCGCCCGCGCGAGCATCTTCGGTCGCGCCTTCGTTGTCCGCTTGCGGCTTCGTGCTTCGCGATTTGCCTGCGCGCAGCGTCGTTCCGCCGCGATTCACACTTGAGAAAAGCGAAATGACCAGGTGCGGAGGATTGCCGCTAAGCGAAGCGGCGTAATCCTTGACGCCGTTCACGTTAAGCACCACGCGCACCACGCCGGCCTGGTTTTGCGCCACGCGCACCGCGCTGAGCAAATCGCCCGTAACCTGGATATTTCCTCGCGCGACCTCGGGCGTCAGCCGCGCGGAATGCAGATCGAAAAAGATGCGGTCGGGATTCTTGATGCGCGCCGAAGTGAAGCGCACCGTGTCGTCGAGTTCGATGGTCACCCGCGTTTCATCCGCGTTCGCGCTCGTGGAAATCCGGCGGATGCGCGGCGGCCCATCGGAAGCCTTCCGGCCGGTCGCTTCGGCCCCTCCGGAAACCGTGCCTGTAGTCGAATTCGCTTCGGAGTTTGCGGCCAACTCCGTTCTTGCGGGCGGGGCAGATCTCGCGGATTGCGCCGCCGGCGGCGCGGAATTATCTTGCGCTGCGGCGGTATTGGCCGACGCAGCCATCGCCCCGCCGTCCGATTCACCGTGCTGCAGCAGCGCCAATTCCGCCAGCGCTTCCTGCGCTTCGCGTTTTTTCGGTGAACGCGGATATTTTTTCAGGAAATCTTCATACGTCTTCGTCGCGCTGGGTGCGTCGCCCAGCTGTTCTCGCTGAATCTTCGCGGCGCGCAACAGAGCGTCTTGCGTGTACTTGCTCTTGGGATATTCGCGCGCCAGGAATCCGTACGAGTCCACCGCTGATTGGTAATAGCTGCGCCCAAAGCGGTCGCCCATCTCCGCGTAAAGTTCCGCCACGCACAGCAGGGAATCGGCCACTTCCGGCGCGCGCGGTGTAATCAGATAAACTCGGCGATAGCTCGCCACGACTTGCTTGTAATCCGCGAGGCTGCGCTTGTCCGCGGGCTTCGCGTTCAACATCGCGCGCTGCTCTTCCGCGCGCGCAAACTGCGTGGCCGCCGCTTCTTTTTTGCCCGCGACTTTAGTGCTCGCGTCCGCGTCGTTCACCGCGCGCCCGTTCGCAAACGCCGTCGGCGCGCCATTGCACGTCAACAAAACTGCAAGGCCCGCTGCGGCAAAAAATGGCGAAACGCGGGCGAACCGCTTGTGCAAATTTTTTTGGATCCCCAAAATCCCCGCCCTGCAAACCCCAAATGCAAAACGCCAAGCCTCAACGGGCTTTCTCAGCCCAGCTCGCCTGGCGATCAGTTCGGCTGCCGGCAACGCTTCAGCGATTCGAGCAGCTTCACAGCCAATTGGAAGTTTAGTCGTTTCTGAAGATAATGCGGCCGTCCGGGTCGACTTCTCTGTGGATCGCGCGCGGATTGGTAAATGCGCCCTGAATCCGTCCGGAACCCGGGCGGAAATAGGCATCCTGCACTTTCTGTACGTAGTTGCGCGTCTCTCGGAAAGCCGGAATGCCATGCGCCTTGTCTACTGCCCCCTCACCTGCATTGTACGCCGCCAGAGCCAAGTCCAGGTTGCCATTGTATCGTTCCAGCAACCACTTTAGATGTCTAACCCCGGCGTCTATATTCTGTTGCGGGTTAAAAAGATCGTTTGCGCCGTATTTTTGCGCCGTCGTCGGAATCAACTGCATCAATCCCCCGGCGCCTTTGCGCGAATACGCCCCGGGATTCCAGTTCGATTCCGTTTGTATCACCGCGCGGACCAGTGCCGGGTCTACGTTGTGCCGTTCTGCGGCTTCCTTTACGATTTTTTCCGCGCCGTCGCGATCAATGCTCATGGCCGCGCGGCTCGGTCCCATAAATGTGGATTCCGCCGGCATGTACAAGGTTGTGTGCGGCCTGCTCGGCTGCAACTTCGCGACAATCGGCGGATCCGCGTTCACGAAAAGCTCGTGCCCGTCGGAGTCTGTCGTTCGCGCGATCTGGGCACTAGCGGCTGGCGAGAATGCGAGCGTACACAAGCCGAGTGTTCCCAGAAAGTTGCAAGTTGTCCGTGCCGTACGTTTTGCCATCACGCCTCGGGGAAGGCTTTTTCCCACAGCCCTACTGTATAAAATTCGCGCGCCCTGCGTAAATAGGACGATTTGACTATCTGACCGGTACCTTAGGGAGAAGTGACCAACTGGGGGCCACGCCCAAAACTGTCTCCCGCCGGACACAGTCCCGCCCCGCCTTGCGGCGGAGCTCTGGCGCTAAGGGGATTATAGCAAGGGCTCTATCAGCCCGGGGATGGTACTCAGAGCACTTTTTAGGGCCGATGTGTCTTTTCCGCCAGCCTCGGCTAAATCCGGCCTCCCGCCGCCCGAGCCGCCGACCATCTTGGCGACCTCCCGTATCAGCTTGCCAGCATTGACTTTAGCGGTGAGGTCCTTGGTGACCCCGATAATCAGGACCACTTTGCCATCTTCTCCGGAGCCCAACGCCACCACGCCGGTACCAATTTTCTGTCGGAGAGAGTCCACCAATTGCCTGAGAGTATCCTTATCCGTTCCGGGAGCCTCGGAGGCGATGACCTTCACGCCCTTGACGGTCTGGGCTTGCCCGGCAAGCTGATCGAGCTGGCCGAGGGCGTTGCTACGCTTTTGGGCCTCCAGCTCTTTCTCCAGTGTTTTCACGGTGTTAGCCATTTTCTCGACAGCGGCGAGGAGCTCGTCGGGCGTCGTACTTAAACGGTTGTTTAAGTAAGCAAGGAGCTGGCTTTGTTGATAATAGTGCTCCAAAGCGCCAATTCCCGTCACCGCTTCGATGCGCCGCACCCCCGCCGCCACCGACCCCTCGCTCACAATTTTCAGCACGCCAATGTCCCCGACGCGGTGGACGTGCGTCCCACCGCAGAGTTCCTTCGAGTAAAAGCCGCGCGGCGCGCGCTCATCGGGAATCGTCACCACGCGAACGTTTGACTCCGGATATTTGTCGCCGAAAAAGGCCAGCGCGCCGGACGCCAGCGCGTCATCCAGCGTGGTGATGTTCGTTTCGATCTGCGTGTTGTGGCGGATCTCGTCGTTCACCTGCTGCTCGATGTCGCGCAGCTCTTCCGGATCGACGTGCGCAAAGTGCGAAAAATCGAAGCGCAGCCGGTCGGGCGAATTGAGCGAGCCGGCCTGCTTGACATGCGTGCCTAGAATGTTGCGCAGGGCGGCGTGTACGAGATGCGTCCCGCTGTGATTGCGAATGATGCGGGCATGGCGGTCGGTATCCACATCCACGCACACGCGATCGCCGACGTGCAGCGTTTCCTTGGCGATGACCTTGTGAGCGACTAGTCCGGCGACGGGATAGTACGCGCCAGTTACTTCCGCAAGCAGTTGCGAGCCGGTGTTGTCATACAGACCGCCAGTGTCCGCCACTTGCCCGCCGGACTCGGCATAAATCGTCGTGCGGTCCAGCACCACCTCGCCGGTCTCGCCGGCCTGCAACTCGTTGACGGGTCCAGTCTTCGCGCCAGTGCCGGCGCTCGCCCCACCGGTCGCAATGATGGCCTCAATCCGGCAGTCTTTGGCCGTCGTCCCATGATAAAAATCCTTCTCCGTCCTGTACGTCTCCGCAATCTTCGCGTACGCCGGGCTCGCCGCCTCCTTTCCTGCCCCACCCTTCCACGACGCCCTCGCTCTGGTCCGCTGCTCCTCCATCGCGCGTTCAAATCCGGCCCAATCAATTTTTACGCCGCGGTCGCGCGCTACATCCTCTACGAAATCTCTCGGCAAGCCAAAAGTATCGTACAGCTTGAAAACTTCTTCGCCAGGAATCGCTCGACCAAATGCCTCGCTCCAATCTCGTCGGAATCGCTCCGCCCGATCGCTCCCTGCGGTGGTGCTCACCCACGCAATCAAGCCCTCTGGTCCCCCATCGGCGAATTGCTGCTCCGCGTCTCTCAAGCCTTCCTCAGCGAGCTGATTCAAGAGCACATCGGTGCGCTCGAGAGGAATCCGCAGCATTAGCTTATGAAGTTCGCTTTGCCCGCGATCCAACGTGTTTGCGAATCGCTTCTCTTCCGCAAGGACAACGTCGGGAACTCGCGCCGCAGCAGGCTCCCGCAGTTCGGGGTATGCACTGCCCATGAGGTCACGCACCGTGCGCGTCATTTCATTAAGGAAGGGCTTGGTCGCACCTATCAGGCCTCCATGGCTAATCGCCCTCCGCATGATTTTGCGAAGCACGTAGCCGCGGCCCTCGTTTGATGGGACCACGCCATCTGTGATCAAGAATGTTGTGGCGCGGGCGTGGTCGGCAATCACGCGTAGCGAAGCTGCTCCAGCGCTTTCGGTTTCTTGGTCCTCTTCGTCCTTGAAATCGACGCCGCAAAGTTCGGCGGCGCGCTGCATCAATGGAACAAACAGGTCGGTGTCGTAGTTGGAGATGACGCCTTGGAGGACGGCGGCGGTGCGCTCCAGGCCCAAGCCTGTATCCACGCAGGGCTTCGGCAGGGGAGTGAGCTTGCCGCTGGCATCGCGGTTGAACTGCATGAACACGAGGTTCCAGATTTCGACGTAACGGCCGCAATCGCAGGGGAATTTGCAGTCGGTGTGGCCTTTTTCGGAAGCGTCCACGCCCATGTCATAGAAAATTTCGCTGCAGGGGCCGCAGGGGCCGGTGTCGCCCATGGCCCAGAAATTGTCTTTGAGGCCAGGAACGGGAACGACGCGCTCGGCGGGAACGTTTTCCTTTAGCCAGTAGGCGCGCGCGTCTTCATCCACGCCAAGCGTATTGCCCGGCGCAACTTCCGCACCGCCAAACACCGTGACGTAGAGCTTTTCCTTGGGGATGGCGTACCACTCCGGCGAAGTAATCAATTCCCAGGCAAACGGAATGGCCTTCTCTTTGAAATAATCTCCAAACGAAAAGTTTCCCATCATCTCGAAAAACGTGTGGTGCCGTTTCGTAAATCCCACGTTTTCCAGGTCGTTATGCTTGCCGCCGGCGCGCACGCATTTTTGCGCCGTGGTAGCGCGGTTGTAGTCGCGCTTTTCGAGGCCCAGGAACACGTCCTTGAACTGGTTCATTCCGGCGTTGGTGAAGAGCAGCGTCGCATCGCCATGCGGAACCAGCGAAGAACTCCGCACACGCCGATGCCCCTTGCTTTCAAAAAAACGCAGAAACATTTCGCGGATTTCGTTTCCGCTGAGGAATTTCCTGCTGGAATCGCCGCCGGTCACGTCTGCCCCAATCTTTCCGTTAGCCGAATCACACGATTATCGCAGACGCCGTGCCACGCCAGCAATTGTTGTAGGGGCACGATTTATCGTGCCCATTTGACGGGACGAGACGGTCTTGGGCGCGACGATTAGGTCGAGCCGCGCTACGCGGTTGAGCTTGCGACGGGTTGCACCGAAGGGCACGATGAATCGTGCCCCTACAAACTAAAGCGCTCGATGCCACTGAGTCCAAAAATCCTCGTCTCCTGTTTTCCAATTCCTTGGATTCTCACGCACGTATTGATGCACGATCTTATATTCGTTCTCGTCCCGAACGACTCTCTCAAAATAATTCCTCTGCCAAATCGTCAATTCCGGCTTTTGTAAGGCCTTCCGCGCCTCCCGTGTGACCGTTGCCTTGAAGGCTCGGACAATCCATCCAATCGACCCGCTGCGCGGCTTCCCGAATTCGGCGAGCTTGAATTGTTCTTCTCTGGGCGATACTCTCCGGTGCAAATTAATGATTCCATGCACATGACTTGGCATCACTACGAACGCGTCCAACTGAACGGTTGCAAAGTGTTTTGGGATTGCCAACCAATGCGCTCGAACCAATCGTCCCAACACATTTTCTCGCATGACGCCATCTTCGATCCGCCCGAGAAGGCACTTCCGGCCCGCTGTGCAAATGGTCACAAAATACGTTCCCGGCCAAGAATAGTCCCGTCCTTTGAGCCGAATTGATCGTCGAGGGCGTGAAAAGATTCTCTGATCCATGACGTACAGGCGCAGTATACGCCAAAGACTCAATTCATCGTGCCCCGCAGAGGGGAGAAGAACCGGGCTAGCAAGCGCACGAAGCCGAGACGCGCAGAGAACTGGGGCGCTTATAATGCTGCCAATGAGCGAAACGCACTCCAGGCCGAGCCTGTTGGATCAGGACACGCAATCGCGGATGAACCGCGCCATCGCAAGGGAACGGGCGCTCTCCCGGATGCTGATGACGTACATCCTGACGGGAATCGTCTTCATGCTGCTGCCCGGGACGTTTCTGGGAGTGTGGAACCTGATTTCGATCAGCAGATTACAGGCGGCAGAGGCCATTTCGCCAGGTTGGATCCAGGCGCACGGGCACGCGCAAATCTTCGGATGGGTGGCGACGTTCATTCTGGGAATCGGGTTCTATTCGATTCCGAAGCTGCGCAAGATGAAGCCGTTCGCGATGTGGCGCGCGTGGGTGTGCTGGGCAGTGTGGACGGCGGGTGTGCTGCTGCGGTGGGCAGTGACGATCTGGCCGTGGCACTGGCGCGTGTTACTGCCGTTTTCGGCGGGGCTCGAGCTGGCAGCGTTCTTGCTTTTCTTTGTAACGATCGGACCCGCGCACGCGGATACCGATGGACCGAAAAAGCCGTGGGAAGCGTGGATTTATGCTGTCCTCGCCGCGACTTGCGGGCTGATGCTGTCGCTGGTGCTGCAAGTTCTGGAGACTGCGACGCTGGCGCGGCACGGCAATTCGGTGGCGTTTCCGCACGACTTCGATCAGAAATACCTGGTGGTCTCCACGTGGGGATTTCTGGTGCCGATGGTGTGGGGATTCAGCGCGAGATGGCTGCCGGTGTTTCTGGGATTGCGACCGCTGCGGGCGTGGCTGTTGGCGACCGCCGTGGCGGCAAACACGCTGGGAGTGATCGCCGCGCTCTTCGGTTACTTTGGGCCGGGCACAATCCTGCTGCTTGCTGGCGGAGTGAGCGCAGGAAATGCGATACGGTTCTTCGAGCCGGCAGTCAAGAAACCGAAAGTTGCGGGAGTGCATGCGAGCTTCCCGTTTTTTGTGCGTTTTGCGTACGTGTGGCTGATGGTGGCGGGAGCGCTGGGAATTTGGGCGGAGTTCAACCGGACGCTTAGTCCGGGGATCTGGGGCGCGTCGCGGCACGCGTTGACGGTGGGATTCATCGCGGCGATGGTGTTCAGCGTGGGGCAGAGAATCCTGCCTTCGTTTTGTGGGATGCGCGTGTTAGCGAGCCCGAAACTTATGTTGGCGGGACTGGCGCTGCTGATGCTTGGATGCACGCTGCGAGTGAGCTCGGAGATTCTTGCGTACCAGGGATATGCGGCGTGGGCTTGGACGATCTTGCCGGTGTCCGCGTTGATCGAGATGACGGCCGTGACGGTGTTTGCGGTGAATCTCGCGTGGACGTTTATCAGGCCACCGGTGGTAGTGCACGGACCGCTGCAGATGTACGTCGAGTAACGACGGCGTTAGGGGCAAGGAAAAGAGTAGGCCCGCGGCGACGAAACGAGACGGTCAGTTGAAGTTGTAGCCGAGTTCCCAGAGGAATTGGTGATTGCCTTTGGTGAGGCCGGAGTTGCCGATCTGGTAGGCGAAGTAGCCGGTGAGTTTGGGAGTGAATTTGTAGATGACACCGGGGTTGAAGTAGCCGGTGGCGTTGTTGCCGGTGTACCACTCCGCGGCTACGGTGAGGCGAGAAGTGACGGTCTGCTCGAGGGTGAATTGGCCGCCGGCGCGATTGGCGTTGGCGACGACGTATTTTGTGAAGTCGTAGGCGCCGGCGGTGATACGCGTGCCGTGCTTGAATTGCTTCGCGACGGTCGCGTAAGCGTAGTTTCCGGCATTGTAGGTGCGCTGACGAACAGGGAAAAAGACGTCGTCACCGACGAAGAAGGACCACCCGGAGGACTGACTTTTCCAGAGCTGCCATTTAAAGGTAGGCGAAAGGTCGAGCTGTCCGACGGTGGGTGCGCTCAAACCGTTGAAATTGAGGCCAACCTCGATGGCGTGCCCAATGCCGATGACGATGCGCGGTGTGAATGTAGCGGACGGATCCTGGAAGCGGACGGTGCCGTCTTGCTCAAAATAATATTTTCCTTTGTCGAGAAAATCGGCGCTGGGCACGTCAAATACGGTTTCTTGTGCGAAGGCGGGTTTCGCGGCGCAGAGCGCCAGGAAAAAAACGCAGAAGCGAAGGAGCATGAGTTGGACGCCCGGAGACAAAGTGCACAAGGATACAGCATTCTGGGATTGAGGACAGCAGGGTGATTCGCACTTTCACGGGAAGGGGGTGGAGTCGATTGGCTTGCGCTCATGGATCAAAGAGCGCGAACGCTTACGTTTGCACAGGCTGGAGGCTGTGCTATGGATCGGAGCGCCCTTCAACGCTCAGAGCAAGCAGGCTAAAGCCTAAGTCACTAAGGACTGAGCTAAACGCTCTGAAGAGCAATTCCTCAGGCCTGAAGGCCTGAGTTACATGCTCGGGGTAGCGGTTGGCGTGGCGTGCGTGTTAGCCGCCACTGATGGCGGGAACGATGGTGATTTCGGCGTTGGCGGGAAGAGGAGTGGTGAGGCCGCCGGTGTAGCGGATGTCTTCTTTGCCGATGAAAACATTCACGTGTTGGCGAAGTTGGCCGGATTCGGTGAGGATGCGATCGCGCAGACCTGGATACGCGGTGAACAGCGCCTGAAGGCCTTCGAGGAGATTCGCGCCGGAGAGCACTTCGATCCGTACACTCGTTTGATTGCCGGAAAATTCGCGCAGCGGACCGGGAATCGCGAAGGAGACCAGCATCATCGGCGTTTGCCGCGTGGAGAGGCCTTGCGGAGAGCGGAAGAGCGGGCAGGTTGAGCGGAACGAGGTTTCGACGGAGACTTCGTGGAAGGCAATCCGTCCATTTCGATGATGGCGACTTTCACGCACATAATTTGCGGCAGGCCTTCGAGAATTTTTCTCCAGCTTTTGCCCTCATCGCGAGAGGCGAAGAGTTTTCCACTGCGCGTTCCAAAATAAATTCCCGCGGGATCGAGCGTGTCCGAAGTGAAGGCGTCACGCAAAATGGTTTCGTACGCGCCTTTCTGCGGCAAGCCGCGTTCGAGCGCTTCCCAGGAGCCGCCGGCATTGCGCGTGCGGTAGACGCGGAGGCGGCCATCGGGAGTGCAGCGAAACTCGTCGGACTCGACGGGAACAATGTAAACGGAATCGGGATCGTGCGGATGCATGACCATGCCGAATCCGAAATCGGAAGGGAGTCCGCGAGCGATGTCCTGCCAGGAGTCGCCGCGATTGTCGGAGCGGTAGACGCCCCAGTGGTTTTGCAGGAACATGCGCTCGGGTCGCGACGGATGCAGGACGATCTTGTGCACACATTGGCCGAACTCGGGATATTTTTCCGGAAGAAAGACGACGCGCACGCCGGTGTTGCGCGCTTGCCAGGTTGCGCCGGAATCTTCGGTGCGGTAGACGCCTCCCGCGGAAATGGCGACGTACATGCGCGATTTGGTGGAGGGATCGGGAATGATGGTGTGCAGGAAAAGGCCGGCGTTGCTGGGAAGCCAACGGGGCCGATGCGGATGGTCGTAAAGGGTGCGAGCGAGAGTCCAGGATTCGCCGGCGTCGCGCGATTCGAACAGAGCGGCGGGCTCGACGCCGCAAAAAAGAGTGTCCGGCTCGTCGGCGCGGCCGAGAGAAATTTGCCAGACGTTGCGGAGAGCAGCGCCAGTGTCGGCGGGAAAGCGAATGCTGGCTTCGAGTGGATTGGTCCAGATGCGGCCGAAGTCGTCGCTGGAGCGGAGGAACGTCCCCCACAAGACGCTGCTGGTGGAAACCCACAAACGGTGGCGGCCGTTTCTGCCGTCGTAGGCGATGGCGTGGACTTGTTGCCCGTGAAAGTACGGGCCGGCAACGTCCCACTTGTGGCGGTCGCGCGAAGAGCGGAGAAGAAATGCGCCTTTATTTGTGCCGACCATCAGCAAGACGTCGCGATTCTTCATCGCGAGGTGCTCCATGCCGCGGAGCACGATGGTGCGCGGGCCGCGCGTTTCCTCCGATGGATGGCGAGTCTGCAGCACCGCGCCCTGCACAGCTTCGAGCGCGGCGCGGACTTCGCTGGCGCGTTGATAGCGCTCGACGCGCTCTTTCATGAGGCAGCGTTGGATGACGGCGGCAAGACCGTGTGGAACGGCGGGCGGAAGAGGCGGAGGCGGTTCACGGAGAACGGCGGAGCTGACTTCGAAGCCGGTCTTGCCAGTGAAGGGAAGCCGGCCGGCGGCAGCTTCGTAGAGCAGGATGCCGAGCGCCCAGAGATCACTGAGGTGGTCGCCCTTCTGGCCACGCAGGATTTCGGGAGCCATGTAGGGAAGCGTGCCGACGAGTTTGCTTTCGAGCGCTTCATAGGAAAGCGTGAGTTCGCTGATTTCTTCGCGTTCGATGCGCGTGGCGAGGCCGAAATCGAGGACTTTGACGCGACCGTCGGCAGTGACCATGACGTTGGAGCCCTTGAGGTCGCGATGCGCGATGCCACGGTCGGCAGCGTGCGAGAGGGCATCGGCGATTTGCGCGCCGTAACGCGTGACGGTTTCCATGGAGAGGCCGGTGGAGGTGATGAGGTCGCTGAGGGATTTGCCCTCGATAAGTTCCATGACGACGTAGAAATCGCTTTCGGACTGACCGACCTGATAAATGGTGCAGATATTGGGATGGCTGAGCGCGGAAGCGGTTTGCGCTTCGCGGAGGAGATGGTCGCGGCCAACTTTGTCAATGGCGCCGGGAGCGAGGAGTTTCAGAGCGACGTCGCGATGCAAGACTTCATCGCGGGCGCGATAGACGACGCCCATACCGCCTTCGCCGAGCTTGGCGAGGATTTTGTAGTGGCCGAGAGTTTGGCCGATGAGGTCGGCGGTCATGGTGGCGCGTGCGAGGCCATCGTATCACGGGGCGGAAAGGGAGCTGACGAGGGGAGAGAAAAGAAAAAGATTAACGCAGAGGGAGCAGAGGTGCGCGGAGAAGGAGAGAATAAAAAGAAATGAAAGGAAAAATCAAAAGAAAAGGACTCACGCCTGAAGGGGTGAGCTACAACTCTTGATCGGATTCTACGGCGGGGAGGTCCGCGCGGGTGATGGATTTCACTTCGCGGCGGACGATTTCGGCGGAAAATCCGGCGCGGAGGAGGCTGCGGTAAAGGGAGGCGAGCTTGCGGTCATCGATTTCGCCGCGAGAGGCGCGGAGTTTGCGGGCGATGCGCTGGCGAACGAGGGCGGCTTCGTCATGCTCGAGGGCGTTTTCGGCTAGGGCGGCTTCAATGTGCTGATCAGGGACGCCGCGGGCGCGCAAATCGCGGGCGATGCGAAATTTTCCCTGATGGCGGATTTCCGTGCGCTGGCGGACGAATTGTTTGGCGTAGCGGGCGTCGTCGAGGAGACCGTTTCGCTTAAGGCGGTCCATGACGGATTTAATGAGTTGGTCGTCGTCGGTGCGGTGGGAGAGAGCTTGCTTCATTTCATGGACGGAGTGGGCGCGGCGCATGAGGATGCGCGTGGCGGCGGTGTAGAGGTCGGATTCGGACTCGAGGTGGCGAGGCCTGGAGAACATGTGCCAAGCATAGGTGCGGCGGAAGTAACAGTCAAAGAGAAGGATCTGCGGAAGGCTTGCGGCGAATGAGCCGCGAGATTCGGAAGAGCAGAAAGAAAACGGCAGCGTATAAAGCCACGTTGAATAAGGCACTCGCGAGTCGCGTGACAATGAAATTGTTGGGGCCAGTCGAGGTTTGCAGAATCGACCCGAATAGTGCGTGCGTTAACCAAAAGGACGGAGACACAAACGCGAAAGCAACGTCGGAGCCCAACGGTACGAACAGAATCCAAGCGATGGCCGCGCATGTGAGCGCGAAACTCGCTAACAGGCACCGTAGCCAGATTCGCATCGAGAAATCTCCCTCGAGCGCTAAGAATGCTATTTGCGGGCGAAGCGCTCGAAGTCGGCCATCTGACGTTCCATTTCCTCGCGGGCGGCGTCGGCCGCGGAACGAATGCCTTGAATGCGGAGCTGGAACTCGTCGGGGTTGGAGGAGCGCAGAAGGGCTTCTTCCATGGTGATGAGCTGCTTGTTGTAGAGATCAAAGATCGATTGATCGAAGGTCTGCATGCCGTACTGGCTGGTGCCGGCGGCGATAGCGTCGTGAATGAGGCGCGTCTTGTCCGCGTTGATGATGCAATCGCGGATGTAGGCGGTGGCAATCATGACTTCGCAAGCGGGCACGCGGCCTTTGTCGTCGGCGCGGCGCACGAGGCGCTGCGAGACAACCGCTTTGAGCGTGGCGGCGAGCTGCAAACGAATTTGTTTTTGCTCGGGCGGCGGAAAGACGGCGATGATGCGCTGGATGGTTTCCGTGGCGTCGAGCGTGTGCAAAGTGGAAAGGACGAGGTGCCCGGTTTCGGCGGCCAGCAAGGCGGTAGAAATGGTTTCCAGGTCGCGCATTTCGCCGACGAGGATGACGTCGGGGTCCTGACGAAGAGCGGCGCGGAGCGCGCTGGAAAAGTTCGCGGTGTCCACTTCGACTTCGCGCTGGTTGATGAAACTCTTCTTGTCGCGGTGCAGGAATTCGATGGGGTCTTCGATGGTAATCAGATGGTCGGAGCGTGAGGCGTTGATGCGGTCGATGATGGCGGCGAGCGTGGTGGACTTACCGGAACCGGTGGTGCCAGTGACGAGCACCAGCCCGCGCTGCTCTTCGCAAATTTTGCCGACGACGGAGGGCAGGTTCAGCTCTTCGATGGTGCGAATCTTGGTCGGAATGACGCGGAGAACCATGCCGACGTTGCCGCGCTGCTGGAAGACGTTGACGCGGAAGCGGCCGAGGCCTGCGACGCCGTAGGCCATATCCAGCTCGGCGGTCTCCTTAAACTTTTGCTTCTGGCGATTGGTCATCATGCTGAAGGCCATGGAAAGCATCTCTTCAGGCGTGATGCGGGGAACGTCGGTGAGGGGCGCGAGCAAGCCGTCAACGCGAAGGTACGGGTGATTGCCAACTTTCAGGTGCAAGTCGGAAGCTTTGCTTTCGACAGCCCGCCGGAGAAGATCGTCAACGCTAACGCCCATGTAGGTGTGAGCTCCGCAAGAGTGCAACTAGAGAGCGACAGTAGCATCCGCTGTGAGGGGTAGCAAGGAAGCTGAACGAGAGGGTTGCGCGGTAGTCAACCTGAACGGAAGGACAGTTTTGGAGAGAATTCGAGAGCTGAAAGTTGAAGAGTTCAAAGGAGACTGGGAGGAGTGGAGGGGGCGGTATCTTGATGGAGACAGTCGCACGGCTGACAGCTCATAGCCGACAGCTCACGGCTGACAGCTAGAACAGCAGAGCAGAGAAAGCGGAGTCGGGGTCTACGAGCAATCAGGGTTTCTTCAAGAAGATTGAGTCGTAAATGAGCGCGGCGAGGCAGCCGCCGGCGAGGGGTCCGACCCAGTAGACGCCGTGATTTTGCCAATGGGCAGAAGCCAGCGCCGGGCCAAACGCGCGCGCGGGATTGAGCGCAGCGCCGGTGAATGGGCCAGCGACGAGGATGCCGAGAGTGATGCTGAGCCCGATGGCGAAGCCGGCGACCGGACGAAACGAGGAGCGCTCGTCAACGGCGGTGGCGAAAACCGTGAAGACGAGGAAGAAAGTAGTGACCCCTTCCAGAATCATGCCAGGAAGGCGCGAGAAGTCACGCGCGAACATGGGCGTGCCGAGGGCGACGGCGTGCCAGGTGTCGTCCGGGACGATTGCTTTCAAGAGATAGGCGGCAGCGGTGGCGCCGGCGAGTTGCACGATCCAGTACGCGATGGTGTCCACGGTGTTCAGACGCTTGGTGACCCAGAAGCCGATGGTGATGGCGGGATTGAAATGTCCACCGGAGACGTGGCCGAGGGCGCAGACCATGATAGCGATGGCGACGCCGTGGGCGAGAGCGATTCCGAGCAGGCCGAGAGCGTTGGAAGAGTGTGGATACCAGTCCACGCAAATGGAACCGGCGCCAAAGAAGATAAGAGCAAACGTACCTATAAACTCCGCCGTGAGTTTCTGCGGAAGACTGTACATCCATGACCCCCGACCGGACGAGCGATGGCCCGGAACGAACGGGAAGGATTTTATCTGGAAGCGAAAGTAGAACGCTAGTGTTACCGCGAAGCGGTGGCGACGGGAGCGTTAATAGGAGTGAGCCAGCCGTGCCGATCGGGCTTGTTGCCGCTGGTGATGGCGAAGAACTCTTCCTGCAATCTGCGTGTGATGGGGCCGGCGACGCCTTTACCGACCTGGATTTTGTCTACCGAGCGGATTGGTGTGACTTCGACGGCGGTGCCCACGAAAAAGACTTCGTCGGCGATGTACAACATTTCACGTGGGATGACGGCTTCCTTGAAGGGGATGTCGAGGTCCTGCGCGATTTTGGTGATCGCGTCGCGAGTGATGCCGGGAAGAATACTGGTGGCCAGCGGCGGGGTGTAAAGCGTGCCTTCGTGGGCGATGAAGATATTCATGCCGGAGCCTTCGCTGACGTGGCCATCGGTGTCGAGAGCGATGCCTTCGGCGTAGCCGTTGAATGACGCTTCCATGCGAATGAGCTGCGAGTTCATGTAATTCGCGGCGGCTTTGGCCATGGCGGGCAGAGTGTTGGGAGCGATGCGCGTCCAGGAGCTGACGCCGACGTCCACGCCTTTCGAAAGGGCGTCCGGACCGAGATATGCACCCCAATGCCAGCAAGCCATGTAGACATCGATGGGAGAATTCAGAGGGTTGACGCCGACTTCGCCGTAGCCGCGGATGACGATGGGCTTGACGTAGCAGGCGTTCAATTTGTTGACTCGCACCAATTCCGTGGCGATGTTGCAGAGTTCATCGAGCGAGACGGGCAAATCCATGCGGTAGATTTTCGCGGAGTTGACGAGGCGCTGCATGTGTTCGCGGAGGCGGAAAATGGCGGGACCTTGCTTGGTGTCGTAGCAACGAATGCCTTCGAAGACGCCGGAGCCGTAACTCACGACGTGGGAAAGGACGTGAATCTGGGCGTCGTCCCAGTTGATCCATTTTCCGTTGCGCCAGATTTTTTCGGTTTTTTGAACGGGCATGATGTTTGTCCTTGTTGGTCGGAGTCTCGCGCGGCGAGCTCGAAATTGGAGAATACGGCAGGGAGACGAGACGGTCAATGAAACGTATGAAGAAAGAGCTATTCGCCCGTGAACCAAATTGGCGTGCGACGGGCGCGGTTGCGTAGCTGCAGCAGACGTTCGGGATTCGTGCGCTTACTTCAGCATCGGGTTTTGCTGACTTCCCGAACGGTGCGGGCCGCTGAGCGCGTCGTACATAGACTGGGCGCTAGAGGTGATCGTGCCGACGCGATACTCCCAAATACCGAGAAGCAAGAAGGGAATGGCCGTTGCGGCGACGAGAATTTTTGCGCGGCGATGCGTTTTGACTTCGGGCTCCCACCGGAAGAGTTGCACAGCAAGAAAGAAAGTGAGAACGGTCCAAAACGCAAGTGAGCCTATCTGCACAAGGAGATGCCACGGCGTCGTGGAATCGACGATGGCCGCTTGCAGGCCCTGGACGAGGTACGTGGCGGGGAGAAAAACTGCGAAGTGCTGCGCGATCTTGGGAAGAAAGGCGAGGGGAAGAGTTGCTCCCGACAAAAAAATGAGAGGCAGCCAAATGAGCTGGTTGATGACTTGCGTTTCCTGCATGGTGTTGGTGACGCTGGCGACGACCAGACCCATGCTGGCGAACGAGACGGTGCCGACGGCAATGAGGAGAAAAACGGAGAACAGATTGCCGAATTGCGTGACATGAAAGATGAAGCGGCAGAACAGGAACTGGGCGATCACGGTGGGCAGCACGAGAACGAAATTGGCAACAACGCTGGAGGCGAGCATGTCGGAGGCAGTTATGGGAGTGACGTGAAAGCGGCGGAGGATACCCTGCTCGCGGTACATGACCAAAGCGGCGCTGAGTCCCCAGAAGCTGCCCATGACCGTGAGAGCCAGGGCGGGACCGAGGAAATACGCGACGGCGTGCGGCTCACCCTTGGCGAAGACGCCGGCATAGAGAAAGAAAAAAGCGAAGGGCATAACCAAGGTGAAAAAGATGAACATCTTGTTGCGCACGGTCAACTGTATGCGCATGCGCGTGAGGGAGAGAAAGTGCTTCAATCGCGCAACCTCCTTCCGGTGAGTTCGATGAAAACGTCCTCGAGGGAGGGAGAAGCGATTTCAAGGCTGACGAGTTCGTTGGCATTCCCCTCCAGGTGCTTCACCAAGTCCACGATGGTTTTCGGGGGTTTGCGGGAGTGCAGCACGTAAGCGCCATCCAATTCGCGGACATCAGTTACGCCTTCCAGGGTGCTGAGCGCGCCGTTCGAGGCGGGCTGCGAGAGGCGCACTTCGATGCGCGTGGTCCCGCCAGAATGCGACTTGAGGTCGCGGGGCGTGCCAAGCGCGATGACCTTGCCGTGGTCCACGATGGCCACGCGGTCGCAGAGGTGCTCCGCCTCTTCGATGTAGTGGGTGGTCATAACAATCGTTTTCTTGTCGCGCTTGAGTTCCTCGATGATGTCGTAGATTTCGCGGCGGACCTGGGGATCGAGGCCCGCGGTGGGCTCGTCAAAGAAGAGGACTTTCGGATCGTTGACCAGCGCCATGGCCAGCGCAAGGCGCTGCTTCTGGCCTCCGGAGAGTTGAGAATAAAAGGTGTTGCGTTTTTCCTCGAGGCCAAAACGCTTGAGAAGGTCCTCGGGACTGCGGCGGCGCTTATAGAATCCGGCGAAGAGACGAAGAGCTTCCATCACACGAAGTTTGTCCGGAAGGGAAGTGGACTGCAGCGCAGCGCCGATTTCGTGTTTCAACTCAGTGGAGTTCGTTTGGGGGTTAAGGCCACAGACAGAAACCGTTCCGCTATCGGGATCGCGCAGACCTTCCAGAATTTCCACGGTGCTGGTTTTGCCGGCGCCATTGGGGCCAAGCAGGCCGAAGACTTCGCCCTCTTCAACGGAAAAACTGACGCCGCGTACGGCTTCGACGTTGCCGTAGCTCTTGACGAGGTTTTCGACGCGCAGAATCGGATTTCCCATGGCGATTTACCGTCAGGTCTTTTACGTAAAAGGAGCCCCTAGGATATAGCAAGTAGTCGCTTCGGACCGCAAGTTTGGGGGATGGGGTAATACGGTGCGTCGCGCCCCTTAAGTCGTAGCTTCACGCAATACGCCATTTTCGTTTGCCCGGAGCAGCTTTCCCCGGTAGTCTCCGACGCGGTGTCCAGAGGTGTTTTTTCAGGTTCACGCGCGACTCGATGACCTGCACGCCTTCGCTTTCGAGGAGCTTTTTTTGCAGGGAAGCGTACGGCTCGCGGATGAGGATTTTTCCGTTGGCGCCGAGCACGCGGTGCCAGGGAATGCCTTTGCCGCGCGGGGTTGCGCCCATGGCTCGGCCGGCACTGCGAGCGCCGCCATGCAGGCGCAAGATTCTCGCGACGGCCCCATAGGTTAGAACCCGGCCGCGCGGAATTTGTTTCACGAGCTTGTAGACAGGATCCCAGATCACGGGAGGCCGCTCCTTCGCACGAATCTAGAACATCGTAAGAGCAAGCAAAAATCGTCACAAGAGAAATAATCCGCGCAGGCGTGTTGGATTAAGGGACAGCCGGAGTTGAGATTTGATTTATAAATCAAAACGCGGCGGGCGGCATCTAATAGGTTGAACTAGCTGCAGAGAAACCCGGATGGACGCGAAGAACGAATGAAACGAAGCAAAAAAACAAATGAAAGAGCAAGGCGCATTTTCGATACGTTTTACGCGTTACCAATTGAACGCCGCGGGGCGTGTGGGTTCGCGGAATGGATTGACCGCTGTAGTGGAAGGCACATACACTACGCGTGTGAAAAGCGGCTCGAGGTGAGTTCATGGCTTTCGTCCGCCGGAGAGGGAATTCGTACTATCTGGTGCACAATGTGCGCCGCGGCGGAAAAGTGCGTCAACTGCATCTCGCCTGCCTGGGCGAGCGCGCCCGCATCACCGACGAAGTAGTTCGCGAAGTTTCCCGCAAACATCCGTTTGTTGAGCTAAACTGGCAGGCCTTGCGCGAGCAGGCGAACGGCCAGGTGAATTTAACGGACTCCGCGTCTCCGACGATCAAGAAATTCGTAGCTAGTCTGCGGGCGCTTAATCTGGATCTGGCGGACCTGTTTCCGCAACTCCTGGGTGTCTCGGAGTCGCGCGCTGTGGCGCGAGAGCTGATTTTGCAGTTGCGGCTGCTGCAGTCCACGCTGCAGGTCAAACTGGATCAGTTTGGCCGAAAGCGCGGGCGGTTCAGCGCCGCGAATCTGCGAATGCCCGGCCGGTAGGAGGGGACCATGAGTTCAGAACCTCTTGCGCTCAATCCAAGCCTTCGTAGCAACACTACGATTGAATTTCAGACTGCGCTGCGCGCGAAGATCGTCGGACAGAGCGAAGCGGTGCAGGCGTTGGTGGATTTGTACCAGGTTTTCTGCGCCGGATTGAATTCACCGGGACGGCCCGTGGGAAACCTATTGCTTCTGGGACCTACCGGTTCCGGCAAAACGAGAATTGTCGAAGCGGCGGCAGAGATTTTGTTCGGTGATGCGCGCGCGGTCATTAAAGTGGATTGCGCGGAGTTCCAGCACTCGCATGAGATCGCCAAGCTGATTGGGTCGCCTCCGGGCTACCTGGGCCACCGGGAAACGCACCCACTGATAACGCAGGAAGCGTTGGCAGCAAGCCACACGGAGAAGTTGAAGCTGAGCTTTTTGCTGTTCGACGAGATTGAGAAAGCGTCGGACGCACTATGGCAATTGTTGCTCGGCATGTTGGATAAGGCGACTCTAACGTTGGGAGACAATCGGAGGGTCGATCTTTCGCAGACGGTGATCTTCCTGACCTCGAACCTGGGAGGCGGTGAGATAACCGAGTTGATGCAAGGCGGAATGGGCTTCGTTCAGCCGCAAGACACGCCGGCCACGGGTTTGGATCAGAAGGTCGAGCGAACTGCGCTGGAAGCGGCGCGGCGGAAGTTTTCGCCGGAATTCATGAACCGGCTCGATAAAGTCGTGGTTTTCCACCCGCTTCAGCGGGAACAACTTGAAGAAGTACTTGAAATCGAGCTGGGTCAAGTGCAGCAGCGGGTGCTGGAAACCGCAAAGGGCCAATTCCTATTTCGGGTAACCGCAGCAGGGCGGGAATTTCTGCTCAAGGAAGGCACGGATCAGCGTTACGGGGCGCGCCACCTGAAGCGTGCGATTGAGCGACACGTCGTGTATCCCCTTGCGAATCTGTTAGCTACGGAACAGGTACACGTCGGGGACCTGGTTTGCATCGATTGGGACCGCGTGCATAACGAACTGACGTTCGCACGAGAAGGGGAAGGCGCGTTGGTGGCTGCGGCGGCGTCTCAAAGTGCGCAAGCTGCCGTGCCGACGGAAGCCAAGGACGGCAAAACGGCGGATCCGCCAGCCGAGGCAGTGTCAGGAGAACGAAAACTGCGTGCTGCCACACCTGCGGCGAGTCCAGCGGCTTCTCCGCAAGGACGAAAGAAACAAGACCGGTAAATACCTCTACAGTTTTTCGGATTTTTTGAGGCCGCAGGGCAAAATCGCCTCTTTTTGTCGGCTGCCGGCTGACCTAATGTGTTCCAGCCTCTCAGTTTGACTCGCGACAGAAGGCTGTCTCACACCGTGAGACGGCTTCCTCAATTGCCACTCCTGTATGTCGTTGAATTTGAGCCGCTTCACACCTGAGCTTCAAGCGAAGCGAAGTGGCAGTTCTCATGCTGTATCTCCTGAACGTGCAAGGCTGAGACGCATGAAGCGTCTTGGGCAAGAGAATGCGGAAGGAAGCGACGCCATGAAATCCGCCGCCCGGCAACAGCAACTCGATCCACGGATTCGAAGCACGGATACACGAGACTTCGAAGGAGCGCTCCGCGCCAAGATTGTCGGCCAAGCCGAGGGCTTGCAGGCGCTGGTTGACCTGTACCAGGTGTTCCGGGCGGGGCTGAATTCGCCGGGACGGCCAGTAGGGAACTTGCTCTTCCTCGGGCCGACCGGCTCGGGCAAGACGCGCATCGTCGAGGCGGCCGCAGAGATTCTGTTCGGCGACGCACGCGCGGTCATCAAGGTAGATTGCGCGGAGTTTCAGCACTCGCACGAAATCGCAAAATTGATTGGTTCGCCGCCAGGTTATCTCGGCCATCGCGAAACACACCCGCTTATTACGCAAGAAGCGCTGGCCGCCAGCCACCGCGATGACCTGAAGCTGAGCTTCCTGCTCTTCGATGAAATTGAGAAGGCGAGCGACGCGCTGTGGCAGTTACTGCTCGGCATGCTGGACAAGGCGACGCTAACCTTGGGCGACAACCGTCGCGTGGATTTGTCGCAATGCGTGATTTTTTTGACGTCCAACCTGGGCGGCGGGGAAATCACGGAGCTCATGCAAGGCGGGATGGGATTCATCCAGCCGCAAGACATGCCGGCGTCAGGGCTGGACGAGAAGGTACGGCGCACGGCAGTGGAAGCCGCACGCAGAAAGTTTTCTCCGGAGTTTATGAACCGGCTGGACAAAGTGGTGGTGTTTCATCCGCTGCGGCGTGAGCAGCTCGAAGAAGTGCTCGAAATCGAGTTGGGACAGGTGCAGAAGCGCGTTCTGGAAACGGCCAAGGGGCAGTTTCTGTTCCGCGTGACGCGTTCTGGAAGAGAATTCCTGTTGCAAGAAGGAACGGATCAGCGGTACGGAGCGCGGCATCTGAAGAGGGCCATCGAACGGCACGTCGTCTACCCGCTGGCGAATCTGCTGGCGACTGAGCAAGTGCATATCGGCGATCTCATCTGCATTGACTGGAACAACGGGCAGGAAGGACTTGTGTTTACACGCGAAGGCGAAAACCTGGCAATGCCGGTGCGGCGTGCTGAGGTGGTCTCGCAGCCGCGGGCTACGCAGGCGAAGAGCGGTAAGGCGGTCGAAGCACCTTCCACGGCTGTCACCGTGGAGCCCACGCCGCGCGTGGCGCGTTGAAGATTTTTTTTCGGTCCATCCCTCCGACCCCGACCCGGGAGCTCAGCCTCCCGGGTTTTTTCTTTTGCGGCGACGCCGGTGTAGAGTAAACGCAGAGGAAGACGGGCGCGGCGTGGCGCGCTGAACGGCAAGGCAGGGGCATGCAGCAAATGCGTGGGAAGAACGAGACGCAAAGTACGGCTCGAGGAACCATGCGCCTTGGGACGCAAGCGTGGGGGCGCGCGCGGGTGGCGGTGTTGATTGGGTCTGCCAGTCTGATTTTTTTGCCGGTAGCGCGTGCGCAGCGAACGCAATTTACTCCCAGTTGGAATCTGTTCTCGACGAGCCAGGACATTGAGATCGGCAAACGCGCGGCCGCGGACGCGGAGCGGCAACTGCCGTCTTGCAATGCGCCGCAGGTCGACGCGTACCTGAAGGAACTCGGCCTCAGACTAGTCGCTAAGCTCCCGACTGGTGGAGTGGCCTACCCCTTCGAATTCCGTTGCATGAACGACAAAGAGATCAATGCCTTTGCGTTGCCGGGTGGATACGTGTTTATCAACCGCGGCGCGATCGAGGCGTGCGACAACGAAGCGCAACTGGCGGGAGTGATGGCGCACGAACTTTCGCATGTGGCATTGCGGCACGGGACTGCGGAGGCGACGAAAGCACAGGCCGCGCAGCTTGGAGTGGGGATTCTAAGCGCGGTTTTTGGCGGAAACGCGGGGGGAGCGCTGCTGACGGAACTTGGCCAGTTCAGCGCAGGCGGAGTGCTGTTGCGCTACTCGCGGACTGCGGAGACGCAGGCGGACGTGATGGGAACGCAGGTTCTCTACGACACGGGCTACGATCCGCGAGCGCTGGTGCAATTCTTCGAGAAGATCGAAGCAGACACAAAGGGACAAAACCCGCCGGAATTTTTCTCGGACCACCCGAATCCGGAACATCGAGTGGAGCGCGTAGAAGAAGAGATAGGCAAACTTGGCGGACAGCCGGCGAAAGTCAAAAACGATTCGCCAGCGTTTGAAGAAGTGAAACGCCAAGTAAAGGCTTTGCAGGTTGCACGGCGGTCCCCGGGCGGAGCGGGCGCGACGCCCCGTCCTACTGGGCCACCGGCGCCGCCTTCTGGGAGTTACGCCGCGTATGAAGCCGATGCGTATTCGATAAAGTATCCGGACAACTGGCGAAAGTACGGGGAGAAAGACAGCGTGTCGTTCGCGCCGGATGGCGGAGTAATGGGAGGCTCGGACGGGCGATCCGCTCTGGCGTACGGTGTCATAGTGGATGTCTCGAAGGTCGCGGGAGACGGGAAGGCTGGCGATGCGTTGGAGAGCGCCACACAAGAGCTGATCAAGAGTCTGCAAAAAGACAACCCGAATATGAAAATCGTGCGGCAGCCCACGCGGGTGCGGGTGAACGGCCAGCCTGCGTTGTCCACTTACCTGAACAACGAGTCTCCCGCGGGCGGGGACGAAACCGATTGGTTGATTACCGTGCCGCGGCCGCAAGGCCTGGTGTATTTTGTGTTTGCCGCGCCGCAAAGGGAGTACGACAAATACGACGTCGCGTTTTCTTCCATTCTCGATAGCGTGCGTTTTCCGAAGTAGTTTTTCTCGACAATTCAGGCGGCGTTCGGCCGGTTTTCAGAAGCGCAAGTTCACAGTACCGGCGTTTAGCGGACGGGTGTTTCTGCGACGGGTGCGGTGACCTCGCGTGTGTCCGCATGTGCGGCTTCGTAGAGCGTGGCGGCACGTGCGATCGCAGCGGCAATGCTGGGACAGATATTCTCGGCGCCGACGTGGCGTTCGAAGTCCGCCTGATGCATGAGCTTTTCGGGCTGTTCGCGGGCGCCGCAAAGCAACAGCGACCGGCCGGAGTCATGGAGCGTGTCCGCAAGATCGCGGATGGCGCCGAGGCCGGTAGCGTCGATCGCGGTCATGTTGCGCAGCCGCAAAATTACGATGGGCGGCAGCGAAGCGATGTTGTTCAGAATCTCAGCGAACTTGTCCGTTGCGCCAAAAAGGAACGGCCCGTGAATGCGGTAGACAGTCGCGTAAGACGGAATGTCTTTGCCTTGCAAGATGTGCTTGCGGCTGTCTTCGACGTAGTCTTTTGTAACGCGCGCGACCGTCGTGGTGCGTGAAACCTTGCGGATGAACATCAACGCCGCGAGAACCATGCCTACTTCCACGGCGAATGTCAGGTCGGCAACGACCGTGAGCGTCATGGTGAGGAGCCAGACGGTGATATCGGCGGCGGAAAGTTTCAGGATTTCCGGGATTTCGTGCCACTCGCCCATGTTGTAGGCGACGATCATGAGAATTGCGGCAAGAGCGGCAAGAGGAACGTCTTTCACGAGTGGAGCGGCGAAGAGAACGATCGCGAGAAGCGTGAGCGCGTGAATCATACCGGCGACGGGGGTCCGCGCGCCGGAGCGAACGTTGGTGGCCGTACGAGCGATCGCGCCGGTAGCCGGGAGGCCGCCGAACATGGGCGAAACGATGTTGGCAAGGCCTTGCGCGATCAACTCGACGTTGGGATTGTGCTTGTCGTTGCTCATGCGGTCGGACACGACCGCGGACATGAGCGACTCGATGGCGCCAAGCATGGCGACGGTGAACGCCGGAGAGAGCAACTGGCGCGCAATCTCATAGCTGAAATGCGGGATGGCGATCGTGGGTAGGCCGCTCGGGATGCCGCCGAAGCGCGTGCCGATGGTTTCGACGCGAAGATGGAGAAGCGTTACCGCTGCGGTAGCGCCAAACGTGACCACAATCGCGCCGGGAATACGCTTGGCAAATTTCAAACAAAAAATCATGATGGCGACGGAAAAAATCGAAAGCGCCGTCGCGGGCAATGAAAATGTGTTCCAGGCTGCGCCGAAGGCCTGCATGCGGTGGAAGAAGTCGCCGGGAACATGATCCATGCGCAAGCCGAAGAAATCGCGTATTTGCGTGCTGGCAATCAGAATGGCGATGCCGTTGGTGAATCCGATGATCACCGGACGCGGAAAATATTTAACCGCGGTGCCCATGCCGGTGACGCCGAGCAGAACGAGCAGAACGCCCGCCATCATGGTGCACACGAAGAGGCCGTCGACGCCGTGTTTGGCGATGATTCCGGCTATGACCACGACAAAGGCGCCCGTGGGGCCGCCGATTTGCGTTTTGGAGCCGCCGAGGGCGGAGATGAGGAAGCCGGTTACGATGGCGCAGTAGATTCCGGCCTGCGGAGAAACGCCGGAGGCGATGGCGAACGCCATGGCGAGCGGAAGCGCGACAAGGCCGACCGTAACGCCGGCGATGAGGTCATGGAAAAACTTGTGGCGGTCGTAGTCGCGTAAAAGCAGGACGGACTTCGGAAGCCATTGAGCAATAGCAGCGTTCATACGAGCGGGTGCCGGAAGGGCAACACCTGCATGCAAGTTTAACAAGAGACATGAGGGCGCGAGGGTAAGACGGCGCCGAGTGTGCTCGAAAGAAAAATAATGCGGCGCGGCTTACACGAGCGGCAACAAGTCCGCGGTAACGGGAGGTTCAGTCGGCAGCTTCGCTGAGCGGGGCTCGAGGTTTCCAGCGCAGAACGGGTTTGCGCGCAGCAGCGGTTTCATCGAGGCGGCGAACGCGCGTGGTATGCGGCGCGGTTTTGACAAGTTCCGGACTTGTCGCGGCTTCTTCAGCGATGGAGCGCATCGCGTCAATAAACAGGTCGCACTCCTGGCGCGATTCGGATTCGGTCGGCTCAATCATCAGCGCGCCGGGAACGATAAGCGGGAAAGCGGTTGTGTAGGGGTGAAAACCGTAGTCGATGAGGCGTTTGGCGATGTCCATGGTGTTCACGCCATTCTTTTTTTGCAGCGCGTCGCTGAAAACAACTTCATGCATCGAGGGCAGGGAATAGGGCAGTTCGAAAACGTCTTCGAGGTGTTTGCGAATGTAGTTGGCGTTGAGCACGGCGTCTTCCGTGGCCTGACGTACGCCAGGACCGTACGCAAGAATGTACGCGAGAGCGCGCACGAGAACGCCGAAATTTCCCGTAAACGCTTTTACTCTGCCGATGGAATCCGGCCGAACGGATTCCAGAACGAGACGGCCTTGCTCTTTCTCGACGAGAATCGGAATGGGGCGGTACGGCTCGAGAATTTTCTTCATCGCTACCGGCCCGGCACCGGGGCCCCCGCCGCCGTGCGGTGTCGAAAACGTCTTGTGCAGATTGAGGTGCATGACGTCTACGCCGAGATCGCCGGGACGAGTAATTCCGGTAAGCGCATTCATGTTGGCGCCGTCCATATAAAGCAGCGCGCCTTTGGCGTGCAGGATTTCCGCGATTTCCGGAATGCGCTGCTCAAAAATGCCGAGCGTGGAAGGGTTGGTGATCATGAGCGCGGCGACGTCAGGAGTGACGAGGTCGCGCAACTTGTCAACGTCCACCGCGCCGTTCGAACCGGATTTGATGTTTTCGACTTCGTAGCCCGCAATTACCGCCGTCGCGGGATTCGTGCCGTGAGCGGAATCGGGGATCAAAACTTTTTTCCGCGGGTTGCCATTCTTGGTGTGATGCGCGCGAATGAGCAGCAGGCCTGTGAGTTCACCCTGCGCGCCTGCGGCGGGTTGCAGCGTTATCGCATCCATGCCGGTGATTTCCAGCAGGCATTGTTCGAGCAGGCGGAGGATCTTGAGGCAGCCCTGAGAGAGTTCTTGCGGCTGGCAGGGATGTTCGGTCGCGATGCCGTCGAGGCGCGCGACGAATTCATTGACGCGCGGATTGTATTTCATAGTGCAGGAACCGAGCGGATACATGCCGAGATCAATGGCGTAATTCCAGGTCGAGAGTCGCGTAAAGTGGCGGATGACTTCGATCTCGCTGACTTCTGGGAACCCTTCGACGCCGCTGCGACGGTGATGCGCGCCGAGGACTTTGGCGGCGTCCGCGGCGGGAACGTCGAGAGGTGGCAATTCGAACGCACGTTTGCCGGGCGAGGATTTCTCGAAGATGAGTCCTTCGTTCTGGTTGGTGTGTCGCGTCGCTTTTTTAATTTTCTCGGTCATCGTCTCAATTCTGTTCGAAGCGGGCGCGATGAATCGTGCCCCTACAAATAGCTCTCGTCACAGTGGTTGCTCCAATGCGCGGCGCAAAGCTGCCGCGAAGCGTTCGATCTCGGCGCGCGAGGTGGTCTCTGTCACGCAAACCAGGGCGTGCTTCGTAAGTTCGTGATAAGCCGTGCCCAAGACGAACGGCCCGACGATTTTCTCGCGCAGCAGATAGGCGTTCACAAGTTTTACGGAACGTGGAAGTTCGATGGTGAATTCGTTAAAGAAAGGCGCGTCAAATGCGCGGCGAACACCGGGCACCTTTTCGAGTTCTGCCATGGCGAAGTGTGCTTTCGAAAGATTTTGGTGCGCCATCTCGCGCAGGCCCTCTTTGCCGAGCAGCGTGAGATGGACAGTGGCAGCGAGAGCGCAGAGCGCCTGATTGGTGCAAATATTCGAAGTGGCCTTTTCGCGGCGAATATGTTGCTCGCGAGTGGCCAACGTGAGACAAAAGCCGCGGTGGCCCTCGGAATCGGTGGTTTGCCCAGCGAGGCGGCCGGGCATCTGGCGAACAAACTTTTCGCGGGATGCGACAACACCGGCGAAAGGCCCGCCGTAACTCGGAGCGAGCCCAAAACTCTGCGCTTCCATTGCGACGATGTCGGCTTCAGACGGCGGGTTGAGGAGACCGAGAGAGACGGCTTCGGTAATCGCGACCGCGAGCAACGCTCCGGCGGCGTGCGCCGCTTCGGCGAGCGGAGCGAGAGATTCAATGACGCCAAAAAAATTCGGCGATTGCACAAGCACCACGGCGACGTCGTTCTTCAGAGCCGACTGCAACGCTTTTTGATCCAGCGTGCCGTTTGCCGCGTACGGCAACTCTTCGACGTGCAAGCCGGAATTTTTCGCATACGTTTTCAAGACGTCGCGATACTCCGGATGTAACGAGCGTGCCACCAGCACACGGCTGCGTCCGGTGAGGCGTTCGGCCATCAGGACGGCTTCGGTAGCCGCGGTGGAACCGTCGTACATCGAAGCGTTGGCGACTTCCTGGCCGGTGAGCTGGCACATCAGAGTCTGGAACTCGAATATCGCTTGCAGCGTGCCCTGACTGATTTCGGCCTGATACGGCGTGTACGAAGTGAGAAATTCGCCGCGCTGGATGAGCGCGTCGGTTACGACTGAACGGAGATGGTTGTAGACACCCGCGCCAAGAAAACTTGTGTAGCCGAAGGAATTTTCCGCCGCGCGCGCTTTGAAGTAGTCGATGACCTCGGCTTCGGAAAGTGGGCCCGGAAGCTTGAGAGCTTCCCGGAGGCGGTAACGTTCAGGTATTCCTGCAAAAAGTTGTTCGATGGACTTCACGCCGATGGCATCGAGCATTTCCTTGCGCTCGGCAGGGCTCTTCGGGAGGTAGCGCATCAGGCAGAGGCTTCCTTACTCTGCGACGCAATGTACGCTTCGTAGGCGGCCGCATCCATCAGATTGGCGACTTCCGCGGGATTAGAGAGCTTGATTTTAATCAGCCAGCCCGCGCCGTGCGGATCCGTGTTGATTTTTTCGGGAGCGTTGTGTAGCACGTCGTTGGCTTCGGTGACTTCTCCGGACGCGGGGGCGTAAATATCGCTAACGGCTTTCACGGATTCAACGGTGCCGAACATCTTCCCGGTCTCGACCTTCGCGCCGACTTTCGGGAGTTCGACGAAGACGACGTCACCCAATTCGTGTTGCGCGTAGTCGGTGATTCCTACCGCGGCGACGCCGCCCTGCACTTCCACCCATTCGTGTTCTTTCGTGTATCTGTAATTTGCAGGATACGCCATGGACCACTCCTCGCCGGGCCGCTCCGCGACCGCAGCTGCGTTTGCTGTTCGTTCTTAACTCGTTATCGCTGCCTGCTGCGGCGCAATTTTCTTCGGCCGTTTGTAGAAAGGGGTTGCCACGACTTGCGCTTTGCACTTTTGTGAGCGAACTTCCACGTAAATCGGAGTGCTGAGCGCGGCATACGTGGGAGGAACGTATGCGAGCGCAATGTTTTTGCAAAGCGTTGGCGAAGGCGAACCGCTGGTGATTACACCGATCACTTCGCCGCTTTCGTTGCAGCAACGGTATTCGTCGCGGCCAATGCCTCGTTCGACCATCTCCAATCCGACGAGTGTGCGCTTCAGTCCCGCTGCGTGTGCCTGTTCCAGAGCAGAGCGGCCGATGAAGTCGCCTTTCTCCATTTTGCAGTAGCGATCGAGACCCGCTTCCCACACATTGATGGTGTTGCTGATTTCGTGGCCGTACAGCGCCATCTTGGCTTCGAGACGAAGCGTATTGCGAGCACCCAGGCCGCAGGGAATGATGCCGAACTCGCGCCCGGCTTCCAGCACCTTGTTCCAAACCGTTTCGCTCGTAGCGACATCCGAAGGGATGTAAATTTCAAATCCATCTTCGCCGGTGTATCCGGTGCGCGCGATCAAAATATTTTTCAGTCCGCAAACAGTTCCGTGCGTGAACCAGTAATTTCTAATGACGCCGAGATTCGCGTCGGTGAGCTTTTGCAGCAACTCCTGTGCGCGCGGGCCCTGAATGGCAAGCTGAGTGTAGTCGTCACTGAGATTTTCGACGACACAGTCGAAGCTCTTGGTGTTGTCGCGCACCCAGTTGATATCTTTCTCGCGCGTACCAGCGTTAATCACAAACAAAAAGTCGTCGTCGCCGAGGCGGTGGACGATGACGTCATCCACAAATGTCCCCTGTGGATAGAGCATCGCGGAATACTGCGCTTGCCCGATGGCGAGCTTCGATGCGTCGTTCATGCTGATGTGCTGGACCGCGGCGAGCGCGCCGCCGGGAACGCGGCCACTGTGAATGCGGATGTCTCCCATGTGGCTGACATCGAATAATCCGACACCGGAGCGCACTGCTTTGTGTTCCGCGACGAGTCCGCCGGTCGAAGGATATTCGACGGGCATATCCCAGCCGCCAAAATTAACCATTTTCGCGCCGGCGCGACGGTGCACCGCGTTCAGCGCTGTTTTTCGCACTTCGGTGGAGGCAGGAGTCGTGGCGGATTCCATTCGGGATGCTCGGGAAAAACTGATACTAGCACGCGCACTTGGACGCGTCAAAACAGCGCAGCAACGATCGGAGATCGGCAGTGGAAAAAACGGAGCATGACGCAAGAGCGCAACTTGCTGGCCTCGGCAGAGTCAGGTAGAGTTTTCTTGGAGGCGCAAAACATGCAGGGTCCCATACTTTGCGTCCAGTGCGACAAGCCTGAATACCAGTGCAACTGCGAGAAGTACTGCACGATATGCAACGGCCAACTTAATGTGAGGCTGTGCGCCGATGGTCTTTACTATTGCCCGGACTGCCGGGAAGCTTGCGACGTCTCCCTCGCGACAAGCAACAGTGACCGCTGAGCCGAAATCTTTCCAAGTGCAGATCGATTCCGACCCGCGCCTGGCTGCTGCCGCTGGCGGGGTGGCGCGTTACGTTTCCGAGTCGGCAGGGCAAGAGCCGAGCGAAAGCTGCCAATTTCAGAAAGCGGTCGTGACGGCTTGCGTCGAGGCGTTCAAACGGCTCGGCGGCGCACATCCGCACATGTCGGTGACGACGACGCTGTTCCCCGACCGCATCGAAGTGAGCTTGGTGTACCAGCCGGCTTTGGGAGCGACGGCAAGCTCGGACGGAAACGCGGGGCCAGGCAAGCCTGCGAGCAACTCAGCGCTTAAAGGCGTTGACGGCATTCAGCGCGAGTTTCATGAGGGCGCGGCCGTGACACGTTTGACGAAATACCTGCGCACTGCGCGCTCCCCAAAGTAGGGCGCCAGCAGGTCCTGTTTGGTTTTTAGTTCCGTAGAAACCCAAATCACTGAACGCGCTATGGAGCGCACGCGCGGCTACATCTTGAACGCGAACGTGTTGTGTTTGATGAGCGAAGTCATTTGATCATCGTTCAGCGACATGCGCAGCGTGACGCGATCCCCGCCTGGCGTAATGCGCACCTGGTCCATCAGCTGTGCGAGATCGGGGTTGTCCTTTTGCGCCTGATAGCGTTTGTAGAGCAGCCCGGCCTGAAGCAATTGGCCGAGCGTGTTCGCGTCGTCCGTTGAGCCGCAGATAGCCTGAATTTGTGCGTTGAGGCCGCTGTCTGCTTCGACATTGATGATGGAGTTCTGCATCCGCGTGACGAGCTTGACGGCTTCCGGAAATTGTTCAATCTCGGGCGCCAACTGCTGAATGGCCAGCCGCGTGTACGCGGGATTGGTTACGAGCCACACCGGGCTGCCGGTATTGGCTTCGTTGATGAGCGGGTAAATCTTGTCGTTGCGCAGCAAGCCGTCGGTATCCCCAAAACGCACGCCGATCATTTTTTCGAGAATGCCGCGATGGCCGTAGGCCGCGGTGTTCGCGTCAATGAAGAAGAAGAAAAGGTCGGTTGCTCCCGTTCCGGTGCCGAACGCGTACAACGTGTAGCCGTGAACCGGAAACGTCGGAAGCTTCTGCTTCTTGAAATAAGCATCCGTGGAGTCCTGGTTAAAATTCCCAAGCGCGATGCCCACCATTTCCTCGCCGCTGGGAACGGCGTCCGATCCGACGCCCTCGGTCTTCGCGGTCATGCCCTCGGGCACGAGCGCCCAGGCGATTTCGTCAACTTGGCTGTTGGGATCGTTGCCCGTCGAGGCCAAAAACTTTTCGAATTGCCGGAAGCGCTCGGGCAGGAGTTGCTCCTGCAACTGCGAAAACCATTTGAAGGTCCGCGCCTTTTTCAAATCCGCGTAGCCAAATTCGCCGACGTCTTTGGGGAACATTCCAATCATGTCCGTGCCAAGTTTGCCGGCGCGCGCCGGCCTGGGAAGCACGAGAGCGAAAGTCGCGACGAGCGCCGCGACCAGAATTTTAAGCGAAGTCCGCGAGAAGCCGGCCGCCTTGCGATGCGTGGTGCGTTCCATGAACTGCTCCTTTCAAGACTCCTGAATCGTTATCTTACGCCGCCGTTGCGTGGAGGGCACGTTCGAGGCGTTCGCGCAGTTGCGAGACTTTGCCGCGCGTGTGCATAACGTAGCTGTCATCGGTGATGCCGTCGAGATTGGTCTCGACGTTCGCTATCGCGCCGCGGGCTCCTGCGACAGCCATCCACCGCGCTACTTCCAAGTCTGACTTCATGGATGCCGCAGCGATGGAGTTCAGTTGTCCCACGCGTTCCAAAAGGGCAATGGTTCGTTCGGCCACCTCGAGCGGGACCTCCGAGGCGCCTTTCATGGCGGACTGCACCGCGGCGTCGCGCGCGGTGATTTCTTGGGCATCGCCGTGCGGAAGCTTGAACGAAGCGAGCACGGCATCGTAGGAGGCTGCGTCGCGATCAATTGTCTCGGTAAGCTCGTCGGCAGCTCGCCGCAAAGCGTCAAGCTCCTGGGAGAGCTTATCCACGTGAGCAGCCTGGGACTTTTTCTTGCGTGATAGGCCTGCCACCATCTGGCCAAGGGCGGCGGCGAGCGCGCCTGCCAACGCGGAGACGCTGCCTCCGCCGGGCGTCGGCGACGCAGCGGCAACGGCATCGAGAAACGGCCGGGCTAGATTGGCAAACTTTCCGCCTTTGCCTGCATCCAGCGGAGCGCCGGCCAACGCCGTTTCCAGCTTGTTCTCAAACACCTGCGACGGGGAGAAATTCTCCAACTGCAGAAAGTAACCCGCCGCCATTTCGATGGCTTTTTTCGGCAGAAGCCCAACAATCTCGCTGCCCACGGGGATGGCGCCATAGCGAGCGGCTTCGCGCTTGACCATCTCGTAGACGCGATGCATCGGCGTTTGCTCAAAATCGGTCAAATTGATCGAGACTTGCGCGAGATTGCGGGCCTTGAGCTCCACGCCCATCGATTTGACGTACCGCAACCCGCCGGAAGAAAAGCGGATGGCTTTGGCAATTTTATTGGCGACGCCAATCTCGGAAGTGTTGAGGTTGACATTGTAAGCGATGAGAAATTTTCGCGCGCCGACCACCGTCACGCCGGCCGTAGGATGCACTTTGGGCTCGCCGACATCCGGCTGGCGGTCGAGATTTCGCTTCATCTCCTCGCGCAGACCTTCGAACTGGCCGCGGCGGATATTTTCGAGATTGACGCGATCGGGCCGCATCGCGGCAGCCTCGTAAAAGAAAACGGGAATGCGATGCCTCGTCCAAATCTCATTTCCAACGCGGCGCGCGAGGGCAACGCAGTCTTCAATCGTGACGCCTTCGATGGGAATGAACGGCACCACGTCCGTAGCGCCGACGCGGGGGTGTGCGCCCGTGTGTTGCGTCAAGTCAATCAACTCCATGGCCTTGCCGACGCCGCGCAGCGCCGCTTCCGCGACCGCTTCCGGATCGCCCGCCAGGGTGACAACGGAGCGGTTGTGATCGGCATCCATCTCCCGATCCAGCACGTAGACACCCGGCACCGCGCTCATCTGCGCAACGAGAGCGGCCACTTTCTCGGGATCGCGGCCCTCGGAGAAATTCGGAACGCATTCAATCAGACGTTTCATTCAGCGGCAGCTCCCAGGTACGCCACATTGATGATAGGAAACTTTGGGCCCCGCAAGCTACTCGCGGAGTCGGCAGAAAGGCCGCGCGATGAACGCCGCGCGCCTTAACTATTTCGGCGGCTTAATAAAAGGGCTCGGCGGCGGATAGCGCTTGTCACCGGCCGGCGGGAGCGGAGAAAAATCCTTGCTCACGCGCGGCAGTGCGGGTGGCTTGTAATCCGTCAGGGGTTCCGCCAGCGCGTCGGACTTTTTCTTTTCCTTCTCGAAATTCCGTTCGCCCCTCAGCGATCTGCGCACCTGCCGTCCGACGAATATAATTCCCACGATCCACAGCGCGATCACACCTGCTTCGTCCCAGCGCATGCCGAAACCCATCATCACGAAGGTGAGCAGCACAAAAAGAATTCCGAGGAGGAAGTAAAAATATTCGGAAATCAGCGATGGCTGCTGGGCTTTTTTTACTTGCAGTACCTTGATCTTCCGGCCGGGCGGCCTCTGCGCATTAGATTTTGAGTTTATTGGCGCCATGTACTACGACACCCTGGCGCATTGTCAGCCAGCAGGTGTCCACACCAAAATGATAAGGAATTTCGCGATAGTCGGCCACGTCGAAAACGGCGATGTCGGCGTACTTGCCAACTTCCAGGGAGCCGATGGTTTTTTCGCGCCGCAGAGCATAAGCGCCATTTATTGTGGCCGCCGCGATGGCTTCCGCAGGTGTCATGCGAAGCTGCGAACACGCCAGCGAGAGAATCATCGGCATGCTCACCGTGGGACTCGTGCCGGGATTGTAGTCGGTCGCCAGCGCAACCACGGCCCCCGCGTCGATTAATTTGCGCGCCGGCGCGTAGCGTTTGAGGCCGAGATGGAAATCGCAGCCCGGCAGCAGCGTGGCGACGGTATCCGATTTCGCCAGCGCCGCGATATCGCCTTCGTTCACGTATTCCAAGTGATCGCAGCTGGCGGCGTGCAAGTCCACGGCGAGGCGGGCGCCGCCAGTCCGCGAGAGCTGTTCCGCGTGCATTCGCGGCACGAGTCCGTGACGTATTCCGGCCTGAAGGATTTCTTTGGATTGCTCGCGCGAAAATGCGCCGCGGTCGCAAAAGACGTCGCAGTATTCCGCGAGTTTGTTCTGGGCGACCTCTGGAATCAATTTCTCGGTGAGCAGCGAAATGTACTTCCGCGGGCCGGAAAGCGATCCTCGAAACTCCGCCGGAACCACGTGTGCGCCAAGAAATGTCGAGACAATTGCAAGCGGCTGCTCAGCCGCGAGTTCTCGATGCAATCGCAGAATTTTCAATTCGCTGGAGACGTCGAGGCCGTAGCCGCTCTTGGCCTCGATAGTCGTCGTGCCGCAAGCCGCGAATTGGCCGAGCGCTTTGCGCGCGCGATCTTTAAGCGCGTCGGCTGTCGCCGCACGCAGTTTCTTGACCGAATTGAGGATCCCTCCGCCCTTGCGAGCAATCTCCTCATAATTAACTCCGGCAATCTTGAGTTCGTATTCTTCCGCGCGGCTGGCGGCGTGAATCAGGTGTGTGTGCGAATCGACAAAGCCCGGTAGCACGACGCGCCCGCCGACGTCCAGCTTTGCCGCCGCGGAAGCTTCGGAAAGCGATTCAACTTGCCCGCGGGTACCGACGGCAGCAATTTTTCCGTCGCGCAGCAGCAGCGCGCCATCTTTCACGATGGATAGATTCGCGAGTGCTGTCCCGCGACGAGAACCACGGCCGCGCAACGTCAAGAGTTGCGCGGCACCCGTAATGAGAAGGGAGTTTGGCAAGAGGTTCGTATTATGCCGAAGAACGAATGCAGGCGCATCTTCGGCGGTCTCGGTGAGACGAGACTAAAGCATGGGGATTCTGACGCCGCTCTGCTTGGCGAAGTCAATGGCGTCGGGATAACCGGCGTCCACGTGCCGCGCGACTCCCATTCCCGGATCGTTGGTAAGCACGCGTTCGATGCGCGCCGCCATTTCCTTGGTGCCATCCGCCACGGTGACCTGCCCGGCGTGCTGCGAATACCCGATGCCAACGCCGCCGCCATTGTGAATAGAGACCCACGACGCGCCGCTCGCCGTGTTCACGAGCGCGTTCAGCAGCGGCCAGTCGGCAACGGCGTCGGAGCCGTCGAGCATCGATTCCGTCTCGCGGTATGGCGACGAGACCGAGCCGCAATCCAAATGGTCGCGGCCCATGACAACCGGCGCTTTGATTTCGCCGCGCGCCACGAGATCGTTCAGCGCCAGACCGAACTTGTCGCGTTCGCCATACCCGAGCCAGCAAATCCGCGACGGCAGTCCCTGAAACTTCACGCGTTTTTGCGCGAGCTTGATCCAACGCGCGAGATGCTCGTCGTGCGGGAACATGTCGAGCACGAGCTGGTCCGTCCGCGCGATATCGGACGCTTCTCCAGACAGCGCGGCCCAGCGGAACGGTCCTTTGCCTTCGCAGAAAAGCGGACGGATATACGCCGGGACAAATCCAGGAAAATCGTAAGCGTTTTTCACGCCCTGTTCGAAGGCGAAGGTGCGGATATTGTTGCCGTAGTCGAAGGTGACCGCGCCCAGCTTTTGCAACGCCAACATGCCCTCGACGTGTTCAGCAATCGCCGCGAGCGCGCGCTTCCGGTATTCTTGCGAATCCATATTCCGCAGGTCGCGCGCCGCATCGAGGGTCATGCCGTTCGGCACGTACCCGCCGATGGGATCGTGCGCGCTGGTCTGGTCGGTCAATAAATCCGGCACGACGCCGCGCTTGGCCATCTCCGGAATCAAGTCGGCGCAATTCCCGACGAGTCCGACGGAAGTCGCTTCGCCTTTGCGCACGGCATTCTTGAGAATGCGCAGCGCTTCGTCGAGGCTGGTCACCATGACGTCGCAATAGCCGCCTTTGACGCGCCGCTTAATGCGCTCAGGATCGACATCGATGCCCAGAAACGCGGCACCGTTCATCGTCGCGGCCAACGGTTGCGCGCCGCCCATCCCGCCCATGCCGCCGCTGACTACAAGCTTTCCTGTCAAGCTGCCGGCAAAATGTTTTTTTGCAGCGGCGGCGAACGTCTCATACGTGCCTTGCAGAATTCCTTGCGTGCCGATGTAAATCCAGCTCCCGGCGGTCATCTGGCCGTACATCATCAAGCCGGCGCGGTCCAGTTCGTGAAATTTCTCCCAGTTGTTCCAGTGGCCGGTTAAATTCGAATTGCACAGCAAGACGCGCGGGGCATACTCATGGGTGCGAAAAATTGCCACGGGCTTGCCGGACTGCACGAGCAGTGTCTCGTCGCACGCGAGCTCGCGGAGACTATTCACGATGGCGTGAAAGCACTCCCAGTTGCGCGCCGCCTTTCCCGTGCCTCCGTAGACGACTAGTTCTTCCGGCTTTTCCGCCACCTCGGGATCGAGGTTGTTCATCAGCATGCGCAGCGCGGCTTCCTGCTGCCAACCCTTGCAGGAGAGTTGCGTGCCGCGTGCCGCGCGGAAGGGTCCCTTCGACAGGGAATGCTCGCCAATCGTCCGGTGGATCGTCGCGCTCATACTCGCTCCGTAGTTCATCTTAACGCAGCGTCTGCGATGCGTACCAGCAGCGTAAGCAGGGAATTATCTGCCCGGATTGCGTGCCGCGAGGCGCTAAGGTACATTCGAGAAAAGCGATGAACTACGGCACGCTCCCCCTCCGTCTTCTCAAAGCCGTCGATTCCTTTCCGAATCCGCGCGCGCAGATGTTCCGCGAGGCTGGCGGCTGGAAATCCTATTCCTCCGAAGAGTTTTTGCGCCGCGTGGCTGGCCTTTCCACGGCGTTCGTCGAGCTGGGCGTGAAACCTGGCGATCGCGTAGCTCTGTTCTCCGCAAATCGCCCCGAGTGGCATGTCGCCGATTTTGCCATTACCGGGGCGGGTGGCGTCACCGTTCCAATCTATTTCAACGAATCGCCCGAGCGGATGGCCTACATCCTCAAGCACTGCGAGGCAAAATGCGTGTTTGCGGCCGGCGCTGCGCAAATGCGTAAGCTTCAAGAACTGCGCGCACAAGTTCCCGCTGTCGAGCAGGTCATCCTTGCAGACTGTGCCCCCGACTTGCCAGCAGATTGCCTGAGCTACGAAACGCTGATTTCTTCCTCCAGCGGAGGCGACGTCGCTTCGTACCGCTTGCGTGCCTCGCAGATTCTGCCCGGCCAGCTCGCGTCCATCATTTACACGTCGGGTACGACGGGCGAACCGAAAGGCGTCATGCTGACGCACACGAATTTTTGTTCGAACGTCACGGATTCGTGCGCGAACGTGAAATTCCTTCCCACGGACGACGTCGCGGTGTCGTTTCTTCCGCTCGCGCACGTTTACGGTCGGACGCTCGATTACGTGTACCTCTTCCACGGAGTTCCTATCGCTTACGTGGACGTCGTCGAGGACCTGGCGCGCGCGTTATTGGAAATTCATCCCACGTTGCTGGGCGCCGTTCCACGGGTTTTCGAAAAGATTTATGCGCGCGTTGTCGAGCAGGGCAGCCAGCGCAAAGGGGTGCAACGCAAAATCTTTGACTGGGCCATGCGAGTCGCGCAGCACTCCGCGCTGTGGCGTTCCGGTGAAAAGGGTGCTAGCGCGAAGCGGAAGGTCGAGTGGTATCTCGCCGACAAGCTGGTGTATTCCAAAATCCGCCACGGTACAGGCGGCAAACTTCGCCTGATATTTTCTGGCGGCGCGCCGCTCGCCAAGGAACTTGCCGAATTTTTCTGGGCGGTCGGCGTGCCGCTCTACCAAGGCTACGGCCTCACGGAAACCGCGCCGGTGTTGACTTCGAACTATCCGGCCAGCCGCATGGGCAGCTCGGGTAAGCCCATTCCCAACGTGGAGCTGCGCATCGCTCCCGACGGTGAGATTCTGGCCAAGGGCCCGTGCGTCATGCAGGGTTACTACAAGAATCCGGAGGCTACGCGCGAAGTGCTCACCGGCGACGGTTGGCTCAGCACCGGCGACATCGGCTACCTCGACCAGGACAACTATCTTTTCATCACGGATCGCAAAAAGGATCTTATCAAAACGGCCGCCGGAAAGTTCGTCGCGCCGCAGCCGATTGAAAACGCGCTAAAGACGAGCGCTTATATTTTGAATGCCATGGTTCTCGGCGATAAGCGCAAGTTCATCTCCGCGCTGATTGTTCCGAATCCCACAACCGTGAAGGCCAGGGCCGCGGGGCAGGGAATCAATTTCACTTCCAATACGGAAATGATCGAAAATTCCTGGGTACGCGAACTCATCCAGGCTGAAGTGAACCGCCTGACGGCGCATCTTGCGCAGTACGAAACCATCAAGCGCTTTGCGCTGCTGCCGGAAGATTTTACGTTCGACAACGGAAGTCTCACCTTTACGCTTAAACTCAAACGCCGGGTCGTCGAAGAGAAAATGCACGACGTCATCGAGCGACTTTATGCGGACGTCGCCGAACCGCGCCCGATCCTGCAAGATTGACTCTCCACGTGTCCGGGCATTTGGAGCAATGCCCGCGCGGCGCTAAAATTGCCCTGAGGTTCTCCGTGTCCGATCAACTAGTGATTGCCGGCCGTGCGTTCAACTCGCGCCTCGTCGTAGGCACTGGGAAATACCGAAGTTTTCCCGAGATGGCCCGCGCCCACGCCGCATCCGGCGCGGATATGGTTACCGTCGCGGTGCGCCGCGTAAATCTTACGGACCGCTCGAAGGAATCACTGCTCGACTACATCGATCGCGAGAAAATTTTCATCCTGCCGAACACCGCTGGCTGTTATTCCGCCGACGAAGCGATTCGCACGGCCCGGCTCGCGCGTGAAGTCGGGCTTTCCAACTGGGTGAAGCTGGAAGTTATCGGAGATCAGCAGACACTTTTTCCGGATACGGCGCAGCTCATCGAAGCGACTCGCGTTCTCGCAAAAGAAGGTTTCGTCGTGTTGCCTTACACGAACGACGACTTGATCGCTGCTCGGAAACTCATTGACGCTGGCGCCGCAGCGGTCATGCCTTTGGCCGCTCCGATTGGCTCCGGTCTGGGAATTCAAAATCCCGCGAATCTGCGCATCCTTCGCGAACGCATCACCGAAGTTCCCATGATTGTGGATGCGGGAGTCGGTACTGCGTCAGACGCGGCGGTGGCGATGGAACTCGGCGCCGACGGCGTGCTTATGAACACCGCGATTGCCGAAGCCGCGGACGCGGTGCTCATGGCGGAAGCGATGCGCGACGCTGTCTCCGCGGGCCGCAAAGCGTGGCTCGCCGGCCGCATGCCCAAGCGGCTGTACGCTTCCGCCTCTTCGCCACTCTCCGGCGTCATCCGCTGATTGACCGGGACAGGGAAAGTCGTCGCGAGCCCGAACTCGGCGTGTATCGCGCAGTCGTTACCGTCTCCGTTTGCCCTCACTATTTCGGGACTTACTCATACCGCAGCGTCTGCAAAGGATCGACGCGCGTCGCCCTGCGCGCCGGAATAAAACACGCGGCCAGCGCCACCACGCTCAGCGCCCCGGTCACGCTGGCAAACGTGGCGAGATCGGTCGGCGTCACTCCGAAGAGCACACTCCCCATCAGCCGCGTGAATAACAACGCCAACACGAGTCCGAAAGCTACGCCGATCAAGATCATGCCCGCGCCTTGCTTCATCACCAGGCCCAGAACGTCGCCGGTTTGCGCACCGAGCACCATGCGCAACCCGAACTCTTTTGTGCGCCTCGCCACAGCGTACGACACCACGCCGTAGATCCCGACCGTCGCGATAGCCAGCGCCAGCGTCGAGAAAATCGTAAGCAGCAGAGTCAGGAACCTCGGGCGCGCTTGTGCCCGGGCGATCACGTCGTCCATCAGCCGTACTTCCGCCATCGCCAGCGAAGGATCCAAATCATTCAACTGCTGCCGCACCTCTCCGGCAAGCATCCTCGGATCTCCTCCTTGCGATTGCGCCACCACGAACATGTCCGTGGCCCCAAACCTGGACGCCTGTTGGTAAGGAAAATAAAGTTCCGTGCCGGCGGGGCGGTCGAGGCCCGCGTTCTTTACGTCGTCCACCACTCCGACGACGGTGCACCAATCTTTTGCGCCGCCCGGCTTGACGCGCCTCCCGACGGCAATCTGATTCGGCCAGAAGGTGTGTGCCATTGTCTTGTTGACGATCACCGCGAGCGGCGCGTTTGCTCCGTCACGATCGTCAAACAACCGGCCATCCATCAATTGAACTCCCATCGTTGCGAAATAGCTTTTGCTCACGGCCTGATAGAAATCCACGTTCGGGATGGGGCCATCCTTGGTTGCCACAAAGCCCTCGATATCCGTGTCGTCCATGTCCGGAGGTCGAATCGGTGCCAGTCCGGAAACGAGAGCGGCTGACCGGGCGCCGGGAAGGCTGCTAATCCGCTGATCGAGTCTGGTCCAGAAATCTGTAATCTTCGCGTTGTCCGTGTACGTCCCGCTCGGCAGTGAAATTCGCATGGTGATGACGCCGTCTGCGTGCAGACCGGTATGAACTTCCTGCAGTTTCCAGAACGCGCGTACCATCAGCCCGCAACCAATGAGCAGGGCCAGCGCCATACCCAGCTCACCCGCCACCAGGGCTCCCCGAAACAACTGCGCTCCCGCCGCTCCCGTGGTGCTTCCCGCAGTGTCCTTCAGCGATTCGGAGATTCCGCTCACCATCAGGGATCCGAGCGGAGCGAGACCGAACACAATTCCGGTCACGATGCTTGTCACCAACGTAAACACGAGCACCTGCCAGTTGACAGTGATCTCGTCCGCGCGCGGGATTCCGCCTGCGTTCGTTAGCTGAACCAGGCGCACTCCTCCGTAGGACAGCGCAATGCCGAGCACCGCCCCGCACAGCGCAAGCAATATGCCTTCGGTAATGAATTGCCGCGCCAGTCGCCCCACGCTCGCGCCTAGCGAGCCTCGGATGGCAATCTCACGCCGTCGTGCCTCCGCGCGCGCCAAGAGCAAATTTGCTACGTTCACGCTCGCAATCAGCAGCACGAACGCCACCGCTCCCAGCAGCATGAGTAACGCTGGCCGCACGCTTGACACGACTTCGTCCTGCAACGGGAAACTCACAACCGTGTGGTTTTTGGGATCGAAACTGTGAGTCTTCGGCGCGCGTTTTTCGGCGTAGCTTTGCTCGAGAGCCGCGAGCTCGCCTTGCGCCTGCGCGGCCGAAACACCCGGCTTAAGTCTGCCGAGCAGATAGTAAGTGTGATTGCTCGGCCCGCCAGGATTTAACGGGTCCAGTTGCAGCGCCGTCCACACTTGCGATGGGTCCGCTTCGCCGGGCGGAAACTGAAAGCTCTTGGGCATGACACCGATGATCGTGCACTTCAGTCCATCGAGCCGCGTTTCGCGCCCCACGACGTTGGGATCCGCGCCAAACACGGACTGCCATGTACCGTAAGAGATGTCCGCAACGACCGCCGCACCGTGGACGTCATCCGAGGCCGCGATCAACCGCCCTTTGATCGGCGCTACCCCCAATGTTTCCAGTAATCCGCCGCTCACATAGGCTGCGTTTACGCGCAATGGCTGCGTTTTACCCGCGAGATTGGCGCCGCCGGTAATCCAGGCATCGAATGTCGCCCAGGAGTGCGTATCACGCTTCAAATTGAAAAATTCCGGCCCGGATGCCCAGAAGCGGTGCAGGCCTCCGTTCGGAAAGTTCGGAAACTCCGTGTACACGCGGACCAGTTGCTCGGGATGCGCGTAGGGAAGCGGCTGAAGCAGCACCGCGTCGACCACCGTGAAAATTCCCGTGGTGGCGCCGATGCCCAGCATCAGGCAGAGCACCGCCGCCGTGGTGAAGCCGAGATTCTTGCGCATCATGCGCAACGCGAACACGATGTCTTGTCGCAGCGTTTCCATGGAACCCCCCAGGTACATATACGATTAAAACTGCATTCCGTTCCCACTTATTCTGTTTTTAGCTACCCGCCACGTCTCCGTTCAAGCTACGCGTCAGGCTGCATTGGTTGGTAAGCGCCGTCAGATCGTCCGGAACAGAAAGTGCCAGGTCACATCCACCAGGGCATGCACAATTGCTGACGCAAAGATCGACCCCGTCTTCCGCCACGTCCAGCCATAAAAAATCCCGGCAATCGATGCCAATATCACATAACGCCAATTGGGGAATCCCAGGTTCGTGATGTGCGAAAACCCGAACAACACCGACGCCGTCCACCACCCTGCCAAATCGTTCTTCGACGCACGCGACAGCATGTTTTGCAGCAGTCCGCGAAATAACAGTTCCTCCGGCCACGCCGTCAAAAACAAAATGGCGATCGCGGTGAAAGGAACTGCCTTCCACGCGCCCCATTGCGGTGCGAATGAAACAAAGTGCAACACGTATCCAAGCGGGATCGCGATGCACGCAAACCCGCAAAAGCTCGCCGCTACGTAAAATCCCCACTTCGCGCCCCATCCAATCGTGTAGCCAATTCCGCTGACCCGCCGCGTAAGCACGAACGCTGCGATGGCCACATTCAACGCCAGCAAGACCGTGAACGCGTATGCCAGCCGCGAATCGGGATACGGCCACACCCGGTGCGATGGCCCAAACTTCACCGCCACCCACACGCCCGCGAGCACGACGAAGTCTTGCCACGCTCCTGCGGCGGCGCGCTCCGCCGATGCCGCCAGAGCCAGCGGCGCAAACACAAACAGCGCTACAGCTCCTACCCACGAAACCGCAAAAGAATTCGTCCCCAGCGCGTACAAGAGATAAACGAGAAACGCCGCCGAGCCGAGCAGGATTCCTCCGCCTGCGCCAAGCCGCGCCGCAAATCCTTCCCCGAATCCCCGCGCCGCGAACATCAGCATGACTAGTGTGTAGAACGAAAACGCCGTCAGCGTCGCGGCGAATTCCGTGCCGCCATAACCGTGCCAGGTGGCGTAAAACGTCGCGACGAGGCACAATCCAGCCCAGAGGCCGAGCATCGCTAACGGTCCAAGTTGGCGCGTTCCGGGCAAATTTTTCTCCTCTTGGAAAAAGAAAAGCAGAATTGTAGCGCACACCCATGGCCAACCAAATTCATGTCACGAAGCCGCGTAATTCGCCACCATCGCCTTGTCCCTCGTCGTTCCGGATTGCACTCCACCAATGAAGCGCCTCGCGCACATCGACTGGATGCGCGGCCTCGCCTGCGTCCTCATGTTTCAGACGCACTGCTACGACTCCTGGCTGAGCCCTGTGGCCCGCAAGTCCGCGTTTTTCTCGTGGTCGCAGCTCGGCGGCACGTTTCCGGCGCCGCTTTTTGTTTTTCTGTCGGGTATCTCTTTCGCACTCGTTACCGAACGCCTCCGCGAAAAAGGCGCGTCTTCCGGCGAAGTTGCCAGAACCACGATTCGCCGCGGCGCCGAAATCCTCGGCCTCGGCCTGCTCTTTCGCGTTCAGGAGTTCGCACTGGGCTTCCCCTGGTCGCCTTGGACCGATCTTCTCCGCGTCGACGTCCTCAATATTCTCGGTCTCTCGATGCTCCTGATGGGCGTTCTTTGTTGGATCACCGCTCGGCGATATTCAGGCGATTCCGCGTCTCTCCAGCTGACCGTCGCAGCGTCCCGCAATCGCGCCATCGCCGCATCGCTAATCGCCGCGGCCGTCGTCGCGATCGCCACGCCCGTTCTCTGGACAACGCACCGTCCGAGCTGGCTGCCCTGGCCGCTGGAGACTTACATCAACGGTGTCCACACCTTCGACAAACCCCAGCCGTGGCTCTTTCCGCTTTTTCCCTGGTCGGCGTTTGCGTTCGCCGGCCTCGCCGTCGGATTTTTATTCTTCACCAATTTCGGAAAAACTAAGGAAGGCCTTCTCTTCGCGCTCTTGGGGATCGCCGGGCCACTCGCCTGCGCCCTCTCGATTTTTTTCGATTCGCGGCGACTTCAGCTTTACGCTGTTTACGACTACTGGCACACCAGCCCGAATTTTTTCCTCATGCGCTGCGGCCTGCTTTTGACAATCTTGTTTCTCGTTTACGCCTGGTGCCGCTGGGGACTCGCGCAAATCGGTTTCAGCCCCATCGTTCAGCTCGGAAAAACCTCGTTGCTCGTTTATTGGGTGCACATCGAATTCGTTTACGGACGTTTTTCCATCCTGCCGAAACGCCAGTGCAGCATCCTCCAGGCCAGCGCTGGCCTTCTGATCATTTTCCTTTCGATGTTGCTGCTTTCATTGCTCCGCACATCATGGAAGAATCGCCGCGCTAAGACGCAGAAAATCGTGGCCACGCCTTCCGCAGCTTGAAAATGGATGAAGTTTTTTTGGGAAGGATCGGCTTAACCGGTTTTTCTGACTAGCGCTTTGTCGCTGGAGCTTGCTCCAACTCTTGTCCTTGCGGAATTCGGATAATCACTTCGCCTGGCCGCGCCAAGCCCAGGTCGTCGCGCGCGATTCTCTCGATGAGCCGCGGGTCGCTCTTCAGATCTTTCACTTCCTGCTCCAGCGTCTCATTTTCTTTGCTCAGCTTATCCAGGTTGGCCTGGACTTTCTTGATCTCGCTCTGCGTCCGGCGCATCGCCAGGAATCCGTGCGTGCCGAATACGTCGTGCACGATCATCACGGCCACAAGCAACCCGAGCAATTCTCGTCCATAACGCTTCAGCAGCGCCGCGAGTTTTTCCTGCGCCGTCGCCTTTTGCGGTTTTTTCTTCAGCCTTGCAGAACCCACTTCGTCGCCTCGTTCGTCAGCTTCGCGGACGCCGCCGCGCTCTCCGCCTCGACGTACAATCGCAGTAGCGGCTCCGTTCCCGACAGCCGCAGCAGCATCCACGATCCGTCTTCGAAACAGAATTTTGCACCGTCCGTGCGGTCCATCGACACAACTTTCCGCCCTACGAGTGTCGTAGCGTCCACCGCCACCTTCTTCACCGCGTTTGCCTTTTGTTCGTCGCTGAGGTGCAGATTCTCCCGCAGCGGCCAGAACTGCCTCCCCACTTTCTTGAACAGCGCCTGGATTTGCTCGCCTAGCGACGCTCCTCGCGCCGCAATCATCTCCGCCACCAGCAGGCACGCCAGAATCCCGTCCTTCTCGGGAACGTGCCCGCGAATCGTCAACCCCGCGCTTTCTTCGCCGCCCAGCGCGATTTTGTCTTCGCGAATCAACTGGCCGATGTATTTGAATCCCACCGGCGTCTGAAAAGTCTTTTGCCCATGCGCGCTCGCCGCAGCGTCAATCATCTGCGAAGTGGCTACACTGCGTGCCGCCGCCATCTTCCATCCTCGCGTCTCCACGATGTAGTCGTACACCAACGCCAGGATGTGGTTCGGCTGAATCCACGTCCCGTCGCGGTCGATCATCCCGAAGCGGTCCGCGTCGCCATCTGTCGCGAGTCCCGCTGCCGCTCCGCTTTCCGTCACCGCTTTCCGCAGCGGCGTCAGATTTTCTTCGCTCACGTCCGGTCCCGTTCCGTCAAATAGCGTGTCCCGCTCCGTACGCATCGCGTGCACTTCCACACCATGCTCCGCCAGCGCCTTATCTAGGTATCCCGCGCCGCAACCGTGCAGCGCATCCGTCACGAACTTCACTTTCGCTTTCTTCAGTACTTCAAATCGCACCAATTCGCCGAGCCTTCGCAAATAGTTCGCGCGCAAGTTCACTCTCTCGGTCTTGACTCCGTCTCGGCCCGGCAGCGCCGGCGTCGTCGGGTATGCGCCTTCCCTCGCGATGATTCGCGCCACGCGCGCTTCGATGTCTTTCGTCACTTCCGGCAGCGCCGGTCCGGCGTCCGGCCCGGAAAATTTCAGCCCGTGGTACTGCGCCGGGTTGTGGCTCGCCGTGAAATTGATTGCGCCGTCCAGCTTTGCTCTCTGGACTTCGTACGCGACTGCCGGCGTCGGCGTAAACGTATCGCAAAGCAGCGTTCGAATCCCGTGCTCTTGCAGAATTGCCACTGCCAACTGCGACAACTCTTCGGAATAAAACCTCGTGTCGTACCCCACAAGGATCGTCGGATTTTTTTTCTTCTCCGTCGCGTGTTCTGCGATAGCTCGCACCGCGAGCCGCACGTTCGCAAACGTGAAATCGTCAGCGATCAGGCCGCGCCATCCGGAAGTTCCAAACTTAATCGGTGATGGATTCGTCTTAGCTGTAGCGCTCATGCCGTCGTATTCTAGTCCCTCTTTTCTACCGGCGGAAGCACATCGCCGCCCGGCTCGGAGACCGACCGATGCGAGACCACGCCAAACATTACCTCGTCCTCGTCACTTGCGGGAATCCGATTCAGGCCAAGCTTATTGCCCGCAGCGTCATCGAAAAACGCCTCGCCGCCTGCGTAAACATCCTGCGCAGTCCCATCGAATCTCACTATCGCTGGAAAGGAAAAGTGGAAAAAGCCCGTGAACTTTTGCTTTTCATCAAAACCACCTCGCGCAAGCTCGGCGGCCTCGAAAGGGAAGTGAAGCGTCTCCACGCCTACGACAATCCCGAATTCATCGCGCTGCCCATCGTCGCCGGCTCCAAGCCCTACCTCGACTGGCTTGACGAAAACACGTGAGCAGCAATCGCCGTAACGCGGCGTCGATTCGCATTCGTATTCTGGAAGCAGTACGCAAACCTAGACCACTCGACGCAATCATGAGCGTCCCTCTCAGGCAGTCCGCACTTTCCGACGTGCACTAACCACTGGTCTTTCACACGTACAGCAACGCCTGATCCAAGTCCGCCATAATGTCTTCCACGTCTTCAATCCCCACGGAAAGCCTCACCAGCCCATCCGTGATCCCAATTCTCTCGCGCACGTCCGCCGGCATCGACGCGTGCGTCATCTGCGCCGGCAGTGACACCAGTGTCTCCACTCCGCCCAAACTTTCGGCCAGCGAACACAGCTTCAACTGGTTCAGGAACCGTCGCGCCGCTTCCAGCGATCCCAGGTCCATGGATATCATTGCTCCCGGACCCTTCTGCTGCCGCCTCGCAATTTCATGCTGCGGGTGCGTTGGCAGGCCCGGATAGAAAACCTTCCGCACTTTGGGATGCGCATCCAGGTGCCGCGCCACTGTAATTCCATTCGCATTGTGCTGAAGCATGCGAATCGCCAGCGTCTTGATCCCTCGCGAAACCAGAAAGCAATCCATCGGCGCCAGTCCAGCTCCCGCCGATCGCTGAATGAAATATATCTTCTCCCCATCCTCCGGCCGCGTCAGCACCACCGCTCCGCCTGTCGCGTCGCTGTGCCCGTTCAAGTATTTCGTCATCGAGTGGATCACAATTTGCGCGCCCAGTTCGATTGGCCGTTGCAGATAAGGGCTCAAAAAAGTATTGTCCACCGCGAGCGTCACGTTCCGCTCGTTGGCCAGCTTCGCCACCGCGGCGATGTCCGTCACCCGCATCGTCGGATTCGTCGGCGTCTCGATGTAAATCAGTTTTGTATTGGGCCGCAGCGCCGTCAGCACGCACGCCGGAATCGACGTGTCCACAAAACTGAATTCCAGCCCAAAATGCACCAGCAACTGCGTCGAAAGCCGGTACACACCCCCGTACACCGCTTCCGACAGCACCACGTGATCCCCCGGCCGGAAAAGCCGGAACATCGCATCAATTGCGGCCATGCCCGACGTGAACACGTAGGCGCTGTGTCCGCCTTCCAGTTTCGCCACCGTCTTCTCCAGCGCTTTACGGTTCGGATGATTCGACCTCGCGTAGTCATATCCCTTATGTTTTCCCAGCTCTTCGTAGACGTACGTGGACGTCTGGTAGATGGGTGCAACAACCGCTCCCGTCGCCGGATCGGGCTCCTGCCCGACGTGAATGGCGTTTGTAGCGAATCCCATTTTTTTCTCCTCTTGCTCCGTGCCTACCGGCTGTTCCTGCCTGGCCACTGATTCACAAAGTCTGGATTTGTGGCGCCGCTCGACAAGTACGTCCAGTAACTTCTGGCTCGGCGCCTCGGCTCGCCTGCTTTTTTCGCCCCACGGTGGGTTTCTGAAAACTTACAGGACGAAAACCAACCCGTCAATTCTGGCACTCCTACTTGTTTCGTAGACCTCAGCACTCCGTTCGCTTCCGGTCCAGCCCGGAGGATGCCATTGCGCCGTGCATCGCCGCTCGCCGCATTTGCATCTTAGACCGGAGCAGAGTAATTTGGCCCTTGACAGTTTTTTGACGGGGGATTCTTTCGAGCCATGGTTTCCGTCGTTTCAAGGTTTGCCGCTCTAACGATTGTCTGCGCGTTTGCTGCCGTCCTCGCAACTTTCGCTCAGGATCCTTCTCCCGCTCCAAAAGCTCCTCCGCCATCCGCTGTCGAGTTTTCGCACCTGACCATCGAAGTCTCCGGCGGCGAGAACGCCGTTCCCGTTGAGAACGCCAGCGTCTACGTCAAATACTTCGAAGAACACGTCATCCGCAAAGACAAAAAACTCGAGCTGAACGTGAAAACCAATCGCGAAGGTCTTGCTCACGTGCCCGACGCCCCTGTCGGTCGTGCTCTTGTCCAGATTATCGCCGATGGTTGGAAGACTTACGGCCGCTGGTATGACATCACCGACGCAAAGCAGGTGATCAAGATCCGCCTCGAAAAACCCCCGAAGTGGTATTGACGCAATTCCGATCGAGAAGAATTTTCTCGATTAGCGTCCCATGCGCTGCGAGACTGCTCGCAAATCCTTCTCTCGCTTGACCTAACAAGATTTTTTCGTCTTTCTCCATGCCATCCATTACACATTTTGTCTTCTCTCGCCAACTGCACTGAAATTGTGCAAACAGGAGAACACGTTGCAGCAAGTGAGGTTAGCTTTCGCTTCGCTTCGATTTCCACACCTTTATCAACACTTGTGTTGAAATCTTCATCGCACAGAAATATTTTTTCTTCAGTTCGGCACAACGATTGCCTCCCGCAATTTTCTCTTCTTTGACTGCCGCTCTCGCCGGATGCTACATTGAATTCTCAGTTCCATTTATGAACGACTCCTTCGACGGAACTTTTTCTCTCTTTCAAATGCTCTGGGGCAATATCGTTGCCCGTCCGCTGCGAAGTTTTCTCACTGTCGTCGCCATCTCCATTCAAGTGGTTCTCGTCTTGCTCATCGTTGGCCTCACCACCGGCGTGATTTCCGAGTGGGCTAAGCGCCAGGAAGGCGTCGGTGCCGATATTCTCGTTCAGCCGCCGAACTCCTCTATTTTCTTCGCCTTCGCCAGCGCCGTCATGCAGGAATCGCTCGGCGACAAAATCGCCGCTCTTCCCGGCGTGGACGAAGTCGCTCCCACTCTCAGCCTCACCGAGCCCAAGAATCTCGTCATCGTCTACGGTATTGACTACCAACGCTTTAACGCTCTCAGCCGCGGCTTTCTCTTCCGCTCCGGCCGTCCGTTCGCATCCCCCGATGAAGTCATCGCCGACGACATCATCGCGCAAACCAAGCATCTCAAGGTCGGCGACACCGTCACTCTTTTGAATCATACCTTTACCGTCTGCGGCATCGTGGCTCACGGCAAGGGCGCTCGTTATTTCATTCCTCTCAAGACCGCGCAGGAAATCGGTGTCGCGGAAAAGCGCGTCTCCATGTTTTACGTTCGCAGCAAAGGCGACATCGAGGCCACTCGCCAGCAAATTCTCAGCCTCGGTCCGCAGAACCGCGTGCTCTCCATCACCGAGTACATGAGCCTCATGAGTTCCTCGAATCTTCCTCAACTGAAACCATTTACGCGCACTATGGTTGGCTTGGGCATCGTCATTAGTTTTCTCGTCGTGCTCCTCAACGTCCACACCATGGTGATGGAGCGCACCCGCGAAATTGGTATTCTCAAAGCGCTTGGCTTTACTCGCCTCGGCATCATGCGCATGCTTCTCGGCGAGACGGTCATTCTCACGTGCTTCGGCTGCCTTCTGGGAATCGCTTTAACTTTCACCATCCAGGCCGTCATGAAGCAGACCAATCCCGGCACTCCGGTGCTCATCACTTCTCAATGGGTTGGCGCCGCGGCCCTCCTCGCCCTCGCTGGCGCTTCCATCGGCGCCATTTATCCGTCCCTTCGTGCCGCCAGCTTCGATCCTGTCGTCGCTCTCGCGTACGAATAGCTTCGCCTCTCCGTCCATCCGCTTGCACGCTCCCATCCCCGATTGCCTGTCCCGATTCGGACCATCTCTCGCGCTCTCGTCTTCCTCCGCAAGTGCCGTTTTCGCATGTCTCCGCCAATTCCGCGTTGACGCTCTTTTTTGCCCCCCATAAACTCGATTTAAAGATGCCAATTAGACGTCTTCGCGTGGGTTCTCCTCTGGTTTTGAGCGCGCTCGCAACACTTGCGCTTCAATTCCTGTGCTTGGCCTTTTGGGGAACGCGTACTGAGGGCCCCGCCCTTTCCCAGTCATTACAAGCGGTCGTCGCCGTGCTCGCGGGAATTGCCTGTTTTCAGGCCGCTGCCCGCAGCTCTGCCTTCGCTCGCTCGTTCTGGCGTCTAACCGCCACCGCTTTCCTATTTTGGAGTTTTGCCCAACTGGTTGCTACGTACCGCCTGTTTTCCGTTCCCGGACCGCACCATTCCGGCGCGGCAAACATTATGCTGTTTTTCTTTTCCTTCACGCCTCTGTTTGCTGCCTTGTTTCTGTCGCCAGCTGCGAGCGAACGCGGCAAGCGCTGGGAATTTGCCCTCGACTTCCTCCAGATTCTCATTGTCAGCGCCGCCTTCTATCTTCTCTTTCTCTATTCCTCGTGGTCGCAACTTACAGACCAGGAATGGGTCATCCGTCGCGCCGCCACGGTCAACGCCCGGAATCTCGTTCTCACCATCGGATTCCTCGTGCGCATCCTGGCCAGCCGCTCCAGGACCGAGCGCGAATTGTACGCGCGTGTCGGCGGCCCCGTGGCTCTCTACTCTCTCGGCTTCTGGATCGGCAAGCACGGCATCTCCCTTTGGTCGGTCCGCCTCGGCACTTGGTTTGACCTTGGCTGGACTCTTCCTTTCCTGCTGATTCTTCTCGTGGCGGAGACCTGGGAGGACCGGCCGGATGCGACTGAGCCACGCAGACGCCTCGGTCTCGTTCCCGTCACCCTGGCGCTATTGGCGACTCTTTCCTTGCCCGGCGTAGCCGCCGCCCTTCTCATGTCGCGCGGTGCTATCTCCGACGAGCAAGCTTATCTGCTGTGCGCGGCGGTCGGCGCCGTCCAAATCTGTTTTTTCATTCGCCTTATCCTGACGCTGAGCCAGCAGCGCCGCACCTTCGATCTCCTCCAATCCTCCGAGGATCGTTTTCGCTCTCTTTTCGAACGCAATCTGGCCGGCGTGTGTTGTACCACTCCCGACGGCCGCTTTCTCGATTGCAATGAAGCCTACGCGCGCATGTTTGGCTACGCCTCTCGCGAGGAGGCGCTTCGCGGCTCGCCGATCGAACTTTATGTGAGCCAGGCGGCGCGCGAGGAACAAGTCGCGCTTTTGCGCCGCACGGGAAGCATCAGTAACACTGAAGCCAAGCGCCGGCGCAAAGACGGCACGCTTATCTGGGTGCTCCACAACGTCACTCTCCTTCACGACGAAAAGGGCAACGAATTTATCGAAGCCACGGTTTTGGACATCACCGAGCGCAAACGCCTTGAAGATCAGTTGCGCCAGTCTCAGAAAATGGAAGCTATTGGCCAGCTTGCCGGCGGCGTCGCCCACGACTTCAACAATTTACTCACCGTCATCAAAGGCTATTGCCAGATGATTGTTGATTCCACGCGGCCGGACGACCAGGTCCGCGGCCACGTCGGCCACATTGACTCCGCCGCTGAGCGCGCCGCGTCCCTCACCCGCCATCTTCTCGCCTTCAGCCGCAAGCAAGTTCTCCAGCCCAAGGTCGTTGACCTCAATTCACTCGTCCTCAATCTCAACAAAATCCTTCACCGCGTCATCGGCGAAAACATCGAGATGCTCATTTCCACCGCGCACGGCCTCGGCACGATCAAAGCCGATCCTGGCCAGATCGAGCAGGTCATCATGAACCTGGTCTTGAACGCGCGCGATGCCATGCCCACCGGAGGCAAAATCACCATTGAAACCGCCAACGTCCATCTCGACGAAGCTTACTCGCGCGAGCACGACGGGGTTCCCGCAGGGTCCTATGTCATGGTTGCAGTGAGCGATACCGGTGTCGGCATGAGCGCGGAAACGCAATCGCGCATTTTCGAACCTTTCTTCACCACGAAGGAGCTCGGCCGCGGTACCGGCCTCGGTCTTTCCACGGTCTATGGCATCGTCAAGCAAAGCGGCGGCCACATCTGGGTTTACAGCGAGCCCGGCAAAGGCACTTCCTTCAAAATTTATTTCACCAGAGTTGACGATCCCGCGGAACCGCACCCGCCGCCCGGCCAGTCCACCGCCCCGCAGCGCGGCCACGAAAGCATTTTGTTGGTTGAAGACGATCGCCAGGTTCGCGAACTTACCCGCTCCGTTTTGGCGTCCTGCGGTTACTCGGTTGTCGTCGCGGAAAACGCGCAGGCCCTTGCCGAGATCTGCTCCCGGCATCTGCAGCCCATCCAGTTGCTCCTTACCGATGTCGTCATGCCCGGCATCAATGGCCGCGAAGTTGCCGATCAGGTTCTCGCGCGTTGGGCTGATGCCAGAGTTTTGTACATGTCCGGCTACGCCGCAAATTCCGTGGTCCATCAGGGCGTCTTGGACAACGGCATCTTCTTTATCACCAAACCCTTTACGCCCTCCGCCCTCGCCTCCAAAGTCCGCGAAGTCCTCGACCACGTTCCCCACAGTGCCGACCGCGGAGCACTTAGCTAATGCATGTAAATGGGGCGGTTGCTCTACCTCCTGGCAGTCTGGCTTCCGCCCCTTTCGCCCTAACCGTTAGTTCTGGAGCAGGTCCAGAATGAACGTCAGGTTGTGCGTCTGGAAGTTTCGGTCAGCACCTCCAAACACAATCATTCGTTGATTCGCCTCGTCGAACGCACCAAATTGAGCGTAGTTAGCCCCCGGGGGCGTGCCGAGCTGTCCAATCTGTACCCACTTGGGCGTGGCTGTACCGCGTCCATTCGCGTTCGTTAATTTCCAGAGATCCCCCAGCGGCGTGTTAGATTGCGTGGCATTGGACCACTGCAATCCCCCAAAGATGTACATCGCATTCCTACCGCTGTCATAAACGGCCGAATGGTTCACCCTCGGCGCTGGTGGATTTCCAGTCGGAAGCAACTCCGTCCAAGTTGGTGTTCCACTGATGGCGTTGTCCGCGTCGCTGAGCACCCAGACATCGTTGTATTGCGCGATATCGTACGGACAGCAGGTACTGATGGCGTCGTTTCCTCCAAACACGGTCATGATGTCGTGCTTTTGGTCGTACACGGCCGAATGGCCCTCACGGACTCCTGGAGGCGGACCGCTCGGCGCCAGCGTGTTCCATGCTGAGTTCGGCGCGTTGGCTGGCGTCAGTGTCCGAGTGTCATTTTGATCGGTTCCAAAAAATGCCAGCCCTCCGCCAAACGCTATCATCGTCTTGTCGGCTGGGTTGTAAACCGCACTGCCGGCCTCCCGACCTTCCGGTGGGTTGGTCGTACTTTGTGTCCAAGTCGGCACGCCGCCGAGCCCATTTGCGTTGCTTAGCACAGAAACCTCGGCCAGCGGCGATCCACAACTGGCTGAGCATCCCCCATACACGATGAGTTGATTCGTACTGGAATCGTAGACTACCGAGGATTCGCCGCTGTTAATGGGTGGTGAGCCTGCTGGCGCAAGCTGCGTCCAAGTCGCTGTCCCACCCAAGCCGTCGGCGTTTGTTAGTACCCAGACTTGGCCACCGCTTGTTGATGCAAGAAACACAATCAGCCGATTGTTCGTCGCGTCGTACCCGCCCCCATCGGGAGCCGCCGGGGGTGGCGCTCCGCTCGTTGAAAGTTGCGACCAGGTTTGACCGAGCGCCGGTTTCTCGCAGAAAAGCACACATGCAAATAGCAGCGCCGCCAGAAAACGCTTCCAGAGTCCCATAATTTCTCCTTGCCCTCAAAGTTTGTCGCCAATGGTTATTGACAACCATGCGAACTTAGTAAGAGCATTTCGAGCCGTCTATCAGCAAACGATCAGATTCTGGTTTGAAACTTATTAGACCTTGAGAATTCCAGGTGGAAAATGGAACTTTACGAATTCGACGAGTTCCAATTCGATGCCAGAGCACGTATTTTGTTCCGCGAGGGAAAACCGGTCGCTCTCACGCCGAAGGCCGCAGACCTGCTCGCGGTTTTTCTCGCTGGCGCCGGTCAAGTACTGCTTAAGGAAGACCTTCTTGCGAACGTCTGGCCAGGTGCATCAATCGAAGAGAGAAACCTCAATGTCACCGTGCACTACCTGCGGAAAGCCCTGGGACTTCGGGGAGACGGCCAGTCCTTCATTGAAAATATTCCCAAGCGTGGTTACCGCTTTGCCGCTCCGGTCCGCAAAGTCTTGTCCGAGGAAATTTCCCTAGCCCCCTCGACTCCCATCGCTACTAGCCTGCCAGTACCTGCCAGACCGACGCGCTCCGAACCGCCTCAGTCGGACTCCGCTCACTCCGCCGTCAACTGGAGCCGGCTCAGCGGGCCCGCCAAAGCCGCCGTCGGACTCTGCGGATTCGCCGTACTTGTGTCCCTTGCAACAATATTTATAACGAGGTCGCTTGGGCCAACCTTCCCCCGTACGAATTTGAACTATCTTCAGCTCACTCACAATGGCCTCCCCAAAGACGGGCCGCTTCTCACCGATGGCATCCGTATTTTCTTCATGCAGAAAGAGTCGGACCGCGTAACAATGGCGTCTGTTGGCGTCAATGGTGGAGAAACCTCGACGTTGCCCGTACCCGTCGAAGACACACAAGTGTTCGACCTTTCTCCACTACGCTCTGAGATCCTTGTTGCAACCCACCATCGTCCTGGTCCCGGCGGGGAAGTTTGGGTGCTGCCCTTGTTTGGAGGTTCCCCCAGGCGCGTTGGAACTCTCATGGCAGATCGAGCTGCTTGGTCTCCGGACAAGACTCGCATCGCGTCCGTTCTCGGCACGACCATCTCAATTTCGGACAGCGATGGAGCTGGCCTCCATCGTATTGCAACCACTAGAGAAGGTCACGTTTCGTCTCTTCGCTGGTCCCCAGACCAAAAACGACTGCGTTTTACGAGTGAAACTTTCCGCAACGGCGATTCGCAGCAGTCCATATGGGAAGTAAACGTCGACGGCAGCTCGTTGCATCCGCTTCTGCCTGGTTGGAGCGATCCGCACAAAGAGTGTTGCGGAAGTTGGTCCCAAGACGGAGGTGTCTACGTCTTTCAGGCCACGCCCAACGGACATTCAGATGTTTGGGCCATTCTTGAACATCGAGGCTTTTTGGGTGTGCGTACATCCGAACCCGTGCGATTGTCATCCGGCCCGCTAGACTTGCTCGAAGCGATGATCAGCAGCGATGCCAAACGGATTTTTGTGGAGGGAACGAAAGAAACAGGGGAGTTGGTTCGCTACGACTCCGGACTGCGCGAGTTCGTTAAGTTCTTGGGCGGGATTCCCGCCACGTGGGTTACCTTTTCAGGTTCCGGACGCTCCGTCGCATACATTCATTATCCCGACCTCACCATCTGGAAAGCGAAGCCGGACGGCTCGGAGGAAAAACAGGTAACGTTTGCTCCGCTCCAGGCGGACGGCTTTTCCTGGGCTCCCGACGAAAATTCCCTCGCCGTGCGAGCACGCACTCCCGGCAAATCTTGGAACGTATATCTGGTTTCATTGCGTGGCGGCGAACCACGGAGACTCATACCGGATGAAAAAGAACAGGGGATTCCTTCTTGGTCCTCGGACGGAACCCGCCTCTGTTTTGGCGACGTTCCGGCCGTCTTCGAAAGAGCCACCGGTAACGAAGCAATCCACGTCTTCGATCTTCGCACTCACACGCTCTCTGACCTGCCGGGTTCTAGCGGACTTTGGACTCCTAGGTGGTCTCCGAACGGGCGCTACATTGCCGCATTGACGATCAAAGGTCAAAAGCTTCGCCTTTTCGATTTTTCGGAAAACGTGTGGCGCTCCACCGCAGCAGACCAAGTAAATACTCCGAACTGGTCTTCCGACAGCAAATTTCTCTATTTCGATACGGAACCGCGCGACAGGCGATTCAAACGCCTCCGACTCTCCGATGGAACGGTGAGCGAGATTGTTGATCTCAACGGAGTTGAGAATCTCGGTCCGTGGTGGAGTGGCTTGGGGCCAGACAACAGTCTGATCTTGCTGCGCAATCGGGCTACACCGGAGATCTATTCTATTTCGTTGGAAGACCGCTGACACGGAACCAGCATTCCCGCAACACGCCGGCTGTTTCGCTGGCGTGCGTAAGTTTCAGACTTGCGTTAAGCGGGCGGCGCGCCTGCCGCCAATTGCAGGGCTACATCATCAATCGTTTCGATCGGGCATTTCACGTGGACGTGCTCATCGGGCGCATCCACGTCTACCCACACGCTTCCGTCATGCGTCCGCACCACGACGTGCTCATCTCCGCTTTGCACTTCCACGAACGTCGCTTCCGGAAATTTCACGAGTTCTTTCGCCACGGAATGCACCAGCGGCATGAACCGTCCAGCGCGCTCCTGCGCCCGCATCAGATGGCGCGTCGGCACAAAATGCATGGCCATCGGCACCATCGCCGCCGGCGCCCACACATGGACATGCGTCCCATTCGCCCTGGCTTCGTCCACGTCCACGCGAATCACACCCTCGTGAAACGTGTACGCCGTTGCCATCACTACCGTCGCTCCAAAACCCAAAGCGATTTTCCCCAGCAGCACCATTTCGAGATCCCCTTCCCGCGCCGCCCTGTTGCGCGGCACTTTCTCCGCTTAAACTCCCAGAAACGTGGCCGTTACTCCCCTTGGCTCTTCGAATCCACCCACACACGCACCGTGTTGTCGTCGTCCTTCACCGAAACCAGCTCCATATCCCCTTGAGCCGCAAGCACATGCAATGCCGCCACGACGTCGAGTTCGTCCTTGTCGGCGGAGAGCAGCGCTTCCACGACTTTCATCGGAACCTTGACTTCCACTCGTGAGTCTTTGTGGTTCTTGTCAGTGACGTGCACTAGCAGTTGCCCTTCTTTTTTCGCCACGCTGATGTCCGCGTCCTTCTTCTGTACCGTTACAAACTCTCCGTCTTTCGCCGTACGGACTGCATCCAGCAGCGCGCGCACATCCACGCCGTCGCATTCCACGCTGCCGATGCGAACTTTTCCGTTATGCAGGCGATCGTGGTCAATCGCGGGTAAGACCTTCTCCGCCAACTCCAGCGGCACGTTTACTTTGACCGTGTCCCCTTTGTCGTTCAAGCTGATCACCCGTACGTGCAGCCAACGGTCACCGCGCGAAGTTGATGTGGAGGATTGGCTTGAATTCGACTGCGCCTGGATGTTGCGGGGAGCAAAGAGGGCTGTGGCGGCCAGGAATGCCAGGACGGGGAAGAAGCGCCGGTTGCGATTCGTCATGTCGGGATGCCTCCTTGGGGCATTTGCTGATAACTACGAGCCAGCTCCCTGAAAAGTTCCCTCTGCTGGCCCGTGAATCCGCCGGTCGCATATAGCTCGCCGACAGTGCCAGCTGCTAGTGCGGGATTCTTGGCCGTGCCAGGTCGCGGAGCCATGCTGTCCTGCGTTGCCTTGCTTCTCACAAAATGAAGACGTTGCTCGAACCGTCTTTCTTAACGTCTCCACCTGAAATCCCGCACTCTGCATCATTTTGGAATTGCACTCGATTTAATCCGGGAGTAGAGTGGCGCCACTTACGGTCGGAATCACGCGGTTTGGCCGTCCCGATCTATTACGCGATCGGCGGTTGCTCACGGTGCCGACGTCCAGAAATCGCGCGTGATTTCTGTCAGGTGGTCAAGTGTGAAGTACTCTCTTGGCAGACGCTGGTGCACTGCTGCGTGTTTCTGGGTGTGTGGCTGCGTAATGATTCTGTGCGGCCCTTCGCGTGCCCAGCAGTCGTCTGCGAACACCGAGATTTCTGTCACAACTCCCGAAGTTTCGTCCAGCGCCGCGCAGCCCACTTGGAACTCCGAGATGGTCGCAGCCGGTAGAGCTTTCCACGAGCGAAGGTTTTCCGACGCGGAACGGCTATACGCGGACGCGCTACAGAAGGCTGAATCATTTGGAGCGAGCGATCCGCGTCTGGCCACCTCACTTAATAACCTCGCCGAGCTCTATCAGCAGGACGGCAAATACAATCAGGCCGAGCCGCTCTACAAACGCTCCATCGAGGTTTGGCAGCAATTCCGCGGCGACCAGAATCCCGAAATCGCGCAGGTTGAAAGCAACCTCGGCGAATTGTATCGCCAAACCGGCCGCTACTCATTGGCGGAGCGCCTTCTCATTCAGGCTCTGGACACGCGGGAGCGCTCCCTCAACGCCGACGACCCGCTCATAGCATCCAGCGCGGGGCTTCTCGGCGCACTTTATCGGCAGGAAGGAAAGTTCGCGGAAGCCGAGACGCAATTGCAGCGCTCGCTGGATATTGCGCAAAAAGCGTTCGGCCCGGAAGGCGCTTCCCTCGCGACTCCGCTGAACAATCTTGCAGAACTCGACCGCGCGATGAACCGCTATCGCGATGCGGAGGAACTCTATAAGCGGGCCATCGCCGTACAAGAAAAATCTCTCGGCCCCGAGCACCCGGACGTCGCGGGCACTCTGAATGATCTCGCGGAACTGTACCGCAACCAGGGCAAGCTGGCCGACGCGGAGCCGCTTTACAAGCGTTCGCTGGCGATCCGCGAAAAAGCCTATCCGCCCGGCGACGTGCGCGTGACCATTGCTGTAAACAATCTCGGCCTGCTGCGCGAATCGCAAGGGCTGTACACGGACGCAGAACTCTATTTCAAACGCGTGCTGGAGGCCCGCGAAAAAGCTCTCGGGCCGAATCACCCCGACCTCGCTACACCGCTCAACAATCTCGCGGAATTACAAGCTCGCCAGGGACATTTCTCGGAAGCGGAGCGGCTCTATAAGCGCACGCTGGAAATTCGCACGAGGGTGTATGGACCCGATCATCCGGACGTGGCGGCGAGTCTCGTGAATCTCGCGCAACTCAAGCAAGCGCGAAAGAAATACGGCGAAGCCATTGACCTGCAGCAGCAAGCGCTGGCCATTCGAGAAAAGGCGTTCGGCGAGGATCATCCTTCGGTGGCATCGAGCTTGAACAATCTCGGTGAGCTCTGTTTCGCGCAGAAAAATTATGTGGATGCCGCGAAGTTTTATCAGCGCGCTCTGGCCATCCGCGAAAAAGTGCTGGGCCCGGAGCACCGTGCCGTTGCGCAATCGCTGCACGACCTCGGCGATTTGTATCGCGTGGAGGGCCGCTACTCCGACGCTGAGCCGCTTTACCAACGCGCGTTGGCGATCCGCGAAAAAATTCTCGGCGAGGACCATCCGGACGTGGCCGCGCTGCTCGAGAGCTACGCGCTGCTCCTGCGCGCCAGCGGACGGCCGACGAAAGCGGAAGACCTTGAAATTCGCGCGAAGCAAATTCGCGCGAACGTGCGCAACCCCAATCCGAAGATCGGCTCACCGTATACTTAGGCTGGCTTCCACTTCAGAAAAACCGCGGCGAGCGGCGGCAGACTGAGGCACAAGGAATACGGCCGTCCTTGCGAAGGCTGATTCGAGGCGTTCTGGCCGCCAAGATTCCCGACGTTGGAGCCGCCGTAGTTCAAAGCGTCCGTGTTCAAGACTTCCTCGTAGTAACCAGCGTTGGGAACGCCGACGCGATAACCTTCGCGAACCACCGGCGTGGCGTTCAAAATCACCACCAGCAAGTCTTGCGGTTTCTTTCCACGGCGAAGAAACGCGAAAACGCTGTTGTCCGAGTCGTTGGCGTCGATCCACTCGAAGCCTTGCCAATTGAAATCCACTTCGTGCAGCGCCGGCTGATTCTCGATGAGTTTATTCAAATCGCGCACGAGATTCTGCACGCCGCGATGCGAATCGTACTGGAGCAAGTGCCAGTCCAGGCTGCGCGCCTCGCTCCACTCCTGACGTTGCGCGAGTTCCTGGCCCATGAAGAGAAGTTTTTTGCCGGGATGCGCGCACTGATACGCAAGCAAAAGACGAAGATTCGCGAATTGCTGCCACATGTCGCCGGGCATTTTGTGAAGCAGCGAATTTTTTCCGTGAACGACTTCGTCGTGCGAGAAGGGCAACATGAAGTTTTCGGTGAAGGCGTAGAGCATCGAAAAGGTCATCTTGTTGTGTTCGTATTTGCGGTGGATCGGATCTTTCGAGAAGTAGCCGAGCGTGTCGTTCATCCAGCCCATGTTCCACTTGAGGCTGAAGCCGAGTCCACCGAGATACGTGGGGCGGGAGACGCTAGGCCAGGAAGTGGATTCTTCCGCGATGGTCAGAATTCCCGGGAAGCGGCCATGCGCGACTTCGTTCATGCGTTTGATAAACGCGATGGCGTGAAGATTTTCGCGGCCGCCAAATTCGTTGGGGATCCATTCGCCCGCGTTGCGGGAATAGTCGAGGTAGAGCATGGAAGCGACGGCGTCCACGCGCAGGCCGTCGATGTGATACTTGTCGAGCCAGAATAACGCGTTGGAGATGAGGAAGTTTTGCACTTCGTTGCGGCCGTAGTTGTAAACGAGGGTGCCCCAATCTGGATGCGTGCCCTGGCGGGGATCAGCGTGCTCGTAAAGATGCGTGCCGTCAAACTGCGCGAGGCCGTGCGTGTCGCGCGGAAAATGCGCGGGCGTCCAATCGAGAAGCACGCCGATGCCGGCGCGGTGGCAGCGATCGACAAATTCCATGAAGTCTGTGGGCGTGCCATAGCGACTGGTGGCGGAGAAATATCCGATGGTCTGGTAGCCCCAAGAGCCATCGAAGGGGTGCTCCATGATGGGAAGAAGCTCGATGTGTGTGTAACCGAGATCTTTGACGTAGGGAATGAGCTGATCGCCGAGTTCGCGATAGGTGAGCCAGCGCTGGTGATCTTCCGGAACGTGGCGCCACGAACCGAGGTGCACTTCGTAGACCAACATGGGTGATTCCAGCCAATTCTTCTGTGGGCGGGCAAGCATCCATGCGCCGTCAGACCACGCGTAGTTGTCCAGATTGGCCACGACGGAGCCGGTGTTGGGGCGAAGTTCCGAGCGAAACGCGTAGGGATCGGCCTTCAACGGAAGCATATTGCCGTTGGGGCCGATGATTTCGTATTTGTAGATCGCGCCTTCGGAAAGTTCGGGAACGAAAAGCTCCCAGATGCCGGAAGATCCGCGCGAGCGCATGGGGCTGATGCGGCCGTCCCAGCGATTGAAGTCGCCGACGATGCTCACGCGTGCCGCACTCGGCGCCCAGACCGCGAAGTGCACGCCGCGGACACCTTCCAAAGTTTTGATGTGCGCGCCGAGCTTTTCGTAGGTGTCGTAGTGGCGGCCCTCGCCGATGAGGTGAAGGTCGAATTCGCTGAGGAGATACGGGAAGGCGTACGTGTCGCGAACCTCGACGTTTTCTCCGTGTCGGCTGCGAAAACGAACGCGGTAGGAGCCGGGCGCGGGACGATCGTGGATTCCGTGAGGCAAAGCCGCTTCAAAGAATCCGTCGGGGCGAAGTTTGGCGGCGCGGACGGGCTCGTTGGCGCCTTCGAGAAGGACGGAGGCTTCGGCAGCGCCGGGCCGGTAGAAACGGATGACCCAACCGGAACCGGAAGGGTGCGGGCCGAGAATCGAGAAAGGGTCAGCGTGACGTCCCGAGAGAAGGGCGTCAATAGCGGCCTCGAAGTGGGGATCGGGGGCGCGGGAAGTGGCGGCGGATTGAGGATGGTCAGGCATGGAGCCAGGCTCCGCCGATAGATGGATGAAGGCGGAACGGAGAAAGTGTACAGCGTGAAGGCGGCGTTGCGATAGGGGAGAGGGCGCGGCCGGTGGTCCGGAAAAGGCGAGCTGACAGTCGAGGGTTGACGGCCGACAGCAAGCAACTCGGACGAGGCTCTTCGCGTCGCCGTGATCCGTGGGACGGAAGGACGGGACAGTGGATCGCGCAGAGGCGCTGAGAACGCAGGAAAGAGGTTGAGGGTCGAGGGTTGAAAGTCGAAGGAAGAGGAGCGAGGAAGTGAGCGAGTTAAAGTAGAACTTGAAGAAATGGCGGTGGTGCGTACCCCCACCCCTATTGGTGATGGAAAGTGTCCGCAGGCGACTGATAGAGAAGGGTTTGCAGGCGAAGTGACCGTGGCAGATTTGTCGGGTTTGGGGGTAGTTGGGGGGCGTAACGAGTTGACAAACTGCGAGGCTTGGAGTGGGACCCTCCCCCCGGTTTTTGTGTAAGTGTTCATTCTAAAGGACTTTAAGTGCCGTAGAATGAACACCTGCGTAAGCGCTGATTCTAAAGGACTTAGGGCGCGGCTGGAGTTGTTAAATGGTAATTGGGCTGGGAAGGGATGTTTTGGGGGATCTTGCAGGACGACCGAGCGGACAACCATCGAACTGAGAGGAAGGATAGCACGGAAGTGGCGAAGAGCTAAGTACTTTACAGCGAACGGTCGAAAATCGGGGTTGAACTGCTATTAGCGGGATTGAACTGCGGGCACATCTGAGTGCAGTCAGGAAAACGTCCCGTCTCCGTCTGTCCCCAGGTTTCCCGCAGCCTTAAAACCCGAAGGCTGCGGCACCCGTCCTATCCCTACTGTTCAGAGCTGGTGGCCTTACGGCGCTCGCCATACTCTTGGATGAGTAAGTCTGGCCTCTGATGTGTTCCAAGAAAATAAATCGCTCCATCTTCTTTCTCGACGACGGCTGGGCCACCCCCGGCCAGTAGATACTTGGGATCGCTTGTTTCCAAATATTTCTTAGCAGCGTAAAGGAAAACCCAACCATAGTCCTCGTCGATGACTTTTGTGATCACGATGGCCGATTCAGCCGTCAGGTTTTCATTTAATCGCCTCAACAAAATCTCTTCGGCAGTTCGTTTGTTAATCACCTTACTACCTCCAATCCATTCTACTGGGTCCGTACAAAATAGAAAAAGTCAAAACCACCCGTCTGAGCAGCTCCGCCACTCTGTCCATCTAAGAAGTAAACCTGACCCTCAAAATTCACAACGTTAAACACGTGGCCCGGAGGAGGTGGCGTTCCTCCCCGGTATCCGCCGAAGACTATGCCGCGAGCTCCTGGTCCAGCACCGGCAATTGCCTGCTCAATCTCAGCGGCGGTTCCATACTGGAGCCACTGAGACGAAATCTGATTGATCGGGACAGGACCACTGGTAGGGTCCGCTGCTCTGACTCCAAGGCCAGCGAGCGCATCGTCGACCGCCAAGGCGCAGTTGACACAATTTGTCATGTTTCCCGACGGGTTAATCCGCGGTAGCCATCCAAACTGTGGGGGGAGAGGTCCGCCCGCTGATGGAGTGGATGGGGAACCTGATGCGGCACTACCACCACTCGATCCGGCGATAAGCCAGGCCGAACCAAGCGTCGTAAATGCGTAGAAAATTGCGAGAGTATACTCTTTTCTCTTAGCAGCGTAATAGGCCGCTGATCCGCCCACCCCGGAGACAGCGAGAGATAAGTAAACACGACCGACCTGGCTTGCGCCGAAAGCGGTACCCAAGTACACCCCACTGAGGGCTCCCGTGACCGCGCCGGCAAGGATACCGCTATAGAAGCCCTGACTGCAGGTACTCTGACTATCTAGCGCTCCGCCAACACAACCCAGAGCACCACCGATTCCCGCGCCCAATAGCGTTGACGTAACGAGTGGGTATTGGGCAGCAAGGGCCCCCACAGTGCTAATTAAATCAAAATCGTGCCCGGTTGGATCAGCGCATCCAACCGGTGATGCCCCACAATAAAGGTACTTGTGAAGACTAGAGGGATCGCTGACCTGTCCTTCAAACGAGTCCATGTTCCAGAAACGTCCCGTCGAAACGTTGAGGTAACGAGCGCGGTTGTAGTAGAGGTTGAGGTCGGAGTCGAACTGTTCGCCGGCGAAGAGGTAGTTGTTGGGCGTGGGGGACGCGAGCGTTGTGCTGGAGTGGATGAGGTTGCCGAAGGCGTCGTAGTCGTAGGTGTCGGTGACAACACCATTCGGATCGGTGAGTCCACGCACGGAGCCGTGGCCGTCATAGTCGTAGTAAATCTGCTGGGTGTTGGACTGAGAGTTCGCGACGTAGTTGCGCGTTTGGCCGATTAGCTCCAGCCCATAGACGTAGATGTGGCTCAGTTCGCGGTTCGGCGCGCTGCTACCGCTAAAGGTTTCGGACACGACTTGGGCGTAGCCCGTGGGATTCAGCGTGTCCACAAGGTACGTCGTGGTGACGCCCGCCACGGTCTTCGACACGCGGTTGCCATCGCCGTCATAAACGATGGTCACGCCGCCGTTCTGGATCAGGTGGTTCTCGAAGTCGTAGGTGTTGGCGATGCCGCCGGAACTCACCGTGTTTCCGTCGTTGTCGTAGGTATCGCCCGCGGTGAAGCGGTCGTTGGCGTCGTAATTGAACAAGCCCGCTGGAATGGGTGCGAGCGTGGAAGTGATCTGCTTGCGGTTGCCCACGTTGTCATAAACGTAGCTCGCCGCGCCATTCACGTTGACCTGCTCCCCAAAATCCGCGCAGAGGTGTATATGAAAAACGCAGATTGCCGGGGAGGTGTGGCATTGCGAAGAGGGAGTATAGCGAAGTGGAGATAATTGGTGCGTTGAAACAGCTCGAAGCGGGCGGGACGGCGGCAGAGATCGGGCGGGAGTTGGGGGTCTCCAAGCACACCATCTACGCCTGCAAGGCGAAGTATGGCGGGATGAGTGTGGGGGAAGCGCAGCGGCTGCGGCAGTTCAACGAGGTCACCGAAGTGCGATGCCCTGCTGCATCCAGCATATAGGCATCCGTGCGCAGCGCCGTGTCAGGTTGAGACCCCAGCACCGGTTTGTGTGTTTAGGTAAGCTTCCAATTCGTCCCACAACGGCTGAAACATTAACAGCGTGCCTTTATCCTTCGTAAGTTGTCGTATGTACTCAGGGCGAGCGACGTCGTAGTAATAGCGCAATGCGCCCATCGAGAAATTGACGATTAGGCCGGGCAGGTTGTGAACGTGGTCAGCTTCGATAGCGCAGCGTCTTGCGTCGCCCTGCGTGAACCCAAAGCCACGAACATTCACCAAAGCAACACTAACGATTCTCGATAGACAGCCTGCGACCTCATCTGGACACCTCATAGTTCTCTCCTACGTTATGTTAGGGTTATTTCCCGCCAATAATCGGGACACTGTTTATCGCGTAGGTGTGATTCAGTTCGCGGTTGGCGGCACTGCTTCCGCTGAAGCTCTCGGACACGACCTGCGCGTAGCCCGTGGGGTTCAGCGTGTCCACAAGGTACGTCGTGGTGACGCCCGCGACGGTCTTCGACACGCGGTTGCCGTCGCCGTCATAAACAATGGTCACGCCACCCTTTTGGACGAGGTGATTCTCGAAGTCGTAGGTGTTGGCGATGCCGCCGGAACTCACCGTGTTGCCGTCGTTGTCCCTTCGACTCCGCTCAGGACAGGCTACGGTGTCGGCCGCAGTGAAGGGGTCGTTGGCGTCGTAATTGAACAAGCCCGCTGGAATGGGTGCGAGCGTAGAAGCGATCTGCTTGCGGTTGCCGACGGGGCACGCGAAAGTGGGTATGCCGAGTATGAGAGATAGGATTGCGGCGAGGAGCTGGCGGAGCATGACGCGTCGATGTTAGCCGGAAAAGTCAAAACCCGCATCCTTCACGAAAATCGCGAAGGACGCGGCGCGCAAACGACGCAACAGATCATTGTGGTGGCAACCGGCCCTGTGTGCCATTTTGAACAGATGCGACTTGGGAATTTTCTTAACATTGGTTGACGGCGATTCCAGCCCGAGGGTCTCGGGTAAACGGTCAGCCACTCGGAATCCAAAATAGAAATGCTGGTCGAGAATATGATTATCAATCCCACTATTCCGCCCCGCCCAAGAAGAGACCGAGTCTGGCTGGCGAAAGATAATCGGTCGAAAGGAATCAAAAAATGCGCATAATTTCCGTTGTTCGCTACTTGTTTCTCGCGCTGTTTCTGCTGGCCGTTTCTGCGGCATCGTTCGCACAAATTGGGATAGGGATTTCGGTCGGCTTCGCTCCGCCGCCTATTCCGGTTTATGAACAACCCATCTGTCCGGGTGACGGTTTTATGTGGACTCCCGGTTATTGGGGTTGGGATGCCGATGGAGACGACTATTACTGGGTTCCCGGAACGTGGGTGGAAGCTCCCGAAGTTGGCTTCCTTTGGACGCCCGGCTACTGGGGATGGCGCGACGGAGGCTATTTCTTCAATGAAGGGTATTGGGGCCCGGAGGTCGGCTGGTACGGCGGTATCAGTTATGGATTCGGCTATTTCGGCCACGGCTATGAAGGCGGCCGCTGGGACCGCGGACACTTTTTCTACAACCGGTCCGTGAACAACGTGAACGAAACCGAAATCCACAACGTTTACAACACCACCATCGTGAATCGCAATGAAAACCGCGTAAGTTACAACGGAGGCAATGGCGGCATTAACGAGCGGCCCTCCGCGCGAGAAGAAGCCTATTCTCGCGATCGCCATACCCCTCCGGTCGCCACGCAAAGGCAGCACGTGCAGGAAGCGCGCGGCAATCACGAATTGCGCGCCTCGGTCAATCAGGGCAAGCCGCCCATCGCCGCGACGCAACGGCCCGGTTCATTTAGCGGCTCGACCGTTGTTCCCGCAAAGGAAGCGGGCGGGCGCTATGAACCTCCAGCCAATCGCGGCGCCAACAACGGGGCCGCCCGTCCCGAGGGCAATATGAATCGTCCGCCAAACGCAGGAAACAATCCCAACCGTCCGCCGCCCGTCACGCATGCCAAGGAGATTGCGCCCTACGAGAGGCCCGCTCCTCCCAACACCGGCAACCCCAAGCTGGACCAGAAATACCAGCAACAGCAGCAGAAGCTCTATAACAACCAGAACCAGCAGATCCAGAAGCTTCAGCAAAGACAGGAGCAAGACCACCAGCGCCTGGCCCAGCAAAATGCCAATGAAGCCCAAAGACAACAGGTCGAACAGCGCCACCAGCAACAGACGCAGCAACTCCAGCAGCGGCATGTCCAACAACAGCAGCAGATGCAGCAGAAACAACAGCCACCGCATCAGTCCGGAGGCAAGCCCGGCCATCCCTGATTCCTTCGCGACAAATGCGCAATCACAGGAGTTTGTGCAAGATACTGTTCAGGCAATTAAAGTGGCCGATCTTCCAATCGGCCACTTGCCATTTTGGCTCGGTTGTTTTCGGCTTGGTGGGAGGAATAAGGGAGGTTCAACTCTCAGGCTCTCGGCCCGCGATTATCGGAGGTGTGAAATCGGGGCGATTCGCAATGTCCGGTTCGGCCACTCATCCGAAGTGAGGTGCAGGGGAATTTAGCCGCTAGGCGAAGGCCAGCCTGGAAAGGCCACCGCTACGAAAACGAAAAAGGGGCTGGCTACGTCGCCAGCCCCTTGCTGCATCGTGTTAGGTCTGGGCGTGTTTAGCGAGCGCCGGGACTGCCAGCCGATGCGGCCATGACGTGCGTCACGGGATGGGTTCCCACGTTCACTTTGATTTGTTTGGGCTTGGCCTCTTCGCGCTTGGGAATGCTCAGGGTCAGCACACCATGCTCATAGTCGGCCTTGATGCCGTCCGCTTTCACAGAGTTCGCCAACTGGAAGCTGCGGCTGAAGGAGCCATAGGCGCGTTCGATGCGCAGATAGTTGTCGTCGTGCACTTTCGCTTCAAACTTGCGTTCGCCACGAATGGTGAGCACGTTGTTCTCGACGCGGATGTCCAGGCCCTGCGGATTGATGTCCGGCAGGTCGGCCTTGACGACCAGTTCATTCTCGGTCTCGTAGATGTCGACGGCCGGAGCCCAAGGGGTCAAATTCGACTCCTCGCCGGTACGTCCGAGTCCATCGCCAAACATTCGATTGATTTGTTCCTGCAGGGACGAAGCCCCGCGGAACGGTTGTTCCAAACGATTCATAATTCTCATGTAAGCCTCCATCGAAGGGTTCGGGCTGTCTGAAGGCAATTTCAGATAACTCAAGTCAAATCAGGTTGCGGTTCTGCCTCTGAGGGTATGCAAGCAGGGTGCGCTACTTAACCACGCTTGTCAAGTACAATCCACGGCGCTCTTCGAGACTTAACTACCGATGGTTATTTGTGGCCCACCTTGCTTATCCAAGAGGTAGGTCAGATGCCTGATAAATACTTACCGTCCAAATAGCGATTCGCGACTCCAATTGTTGGCATGGCAACGTCCCGTAACGCGCCCGCTAGTGCGATGAGGTATCTAATCACGAGCGGCGGAAATGGCGGGCGAGTCGCCGGTGTGATGGTCAACAATCTGAAAAAGCAAGAAGGCGTGGACGGCATCGGTAACAGAAGGATCGCTGGTGAAGATGCGAATGGTCGCACCCTGCGGCGATTCTGAATAGACGTAGCGAATCTCACGCTTGCGTTTGGTCATGGTGGCTACGCCCGGCGGATTGGTGTCGTGGATCAGCATGGGGGCCTGGAAATCGCCGTCGGCGAACATTTTCGAAATGTGAGACAGGTGCATGCGAATCTGCTCGATAGTCGCTTTGTCGTTGGCGTCATTCGCGGAGACGACGATAGCGCCGCCGTCGGCGTAGAGAAGAAAGTGGTGAGTGGTTTTGTCGTGCGAAAAGCCCATGACGTGATCGCCGCGCGTCTGAACAGCCTGGTCGTGAGCGTGCGGCGAAGTCTGAGCCTGCTGGAAGAATGCGAATTGCGAGAATGAACTCAGCGCGGCGAGAAGTAGCGGGATCATGAGTTTTTGCCTTTCTTGTGTTTGGGCGCGGAACGGTGCCGCGCAGAGTGCCCATCCCAAGCGGCCGGGAGAGCTTCGAGCAAACGGGCGGCGTGGCCGGCCGGAGTGCGTGCGAGCCGCTGGTCCCAACCCCGAAGAAGTTTCTTCACGTCGGTGCGCCATGCGAGGAGCGCAGCGATTTGCTCGTCCATGGCGCGAAGTTTTTCGTGCAGCAGACGGTGGACTCGACGGCAGGGCAAACCGCCTTTATCGCGAACGGCGAGAATCGCTTTCAGTTCGGGGAGTGAGAAGCCGACGCGCAACGCTCGCTGGATAAGCGTGACGCGGCCTTCCGCGGAAGGCGCGTAGTCGCGATAGTTCGAGGGCGTGCGGCGAGGCGCGGGCAGCAGGCCGAGGCGCTCGTAGTGGCGCAGAGTGTCTGTGCTGACGCGGGTGAGTCGGGCGAAGTGTCCCGAGCGCATGAGGCTTCTCCTTAAGGCCATGTTAAACCCTGGAACTGATTCCAGGGTCAAGCAAAGATATTTTTCCTTTGTTCGCCCGCGGGGACGGTAGTACGAGGAGCGGGACGATCGCGGGCCGGTCCATCGCTGGAAAAGTCGGCGAGCGAAGTGCCCCTTACAAACGAAGTGCCGCTAACGTAAGATGCGGAGCGAGACAGGTCGTGGAGGTTTTGCGGAATGAAACTTTCGTGGATTCGAGTGGCGAGCGGCGAGGGTGGATGCTTGCGGGTGGCGCGATTCTTGTTCCTTGCGGGGGCGATGTTCATGCTGAGCACGGATGTGAACGGGCAGGATCGGAACCAGACGCGGTCGATGGTCATTTCGAAAGGCGGAATTGTCGCGTCGGAATCACCGCTGGCGTCGCAGGCGGGCGTGCGCATCCTGGAGCGCGGCGGAAACGCGGTGGATGCGGCGATTGCCACGAACGCGATGATGGGCGTCGTGGAGCCGATGATGAACGGGATCGGCGGCGATCTGTTTGCGATCGTGTACGACGCGAAAGCCAATAAGCTGTACGGGATGAACGCGAGCGGATGGGCGCCGAAGGGGTTGACCATCGAGTTTTTGCAGAAGCAAGGATTGCGGACCATGCCGCAGTCCGGCGTGAATTCGATTACCGTGCCGGGAGTGGTAGACGGTTGGCAGAAGCTTGCTGACAAGTTCGGCAGGAGAAAATTGGCGGACGATCTCGCGTCTGCGATTCGAACGGCGCGCGATGGATTTCCCGTGCCGGAGTGGGACGCGGCATATTGGGCGGCGGAAGTGGATCTATTGAGGACAGACGATGCGGCCACGACGTTGTACCTGCCGAATGACCGGCCGCCGAAAGTCGGCGATATTTTCAAAAATCCCGAGCTTGCAGAGTCGCTTACGGAAATTGCCGAGCACGGACGCGACGCATTCTACAAAGGCGAAATCTCGAAGAAGATTCTGGACGCGGAAAAGCGGCACAACGGGACAATGACGGCGCAGGACCTGGCGGAGTTTTCCGCGGAATGGGTTGATCCGATTTCGACTACTTACCGCGATTGGACGGTGTTTGAGATGCCGCCGAACGGGCAGGGTATTGGCGCGCTCGAAATGTTGAACATCATGGATACGTTTCCGCTCGGCGACAGAGACGCGGGGTATGGATTTGGCACGACGAAAACGCTGCACGCGATGATTGAAGCGAAAAAGCTGGCATATGCCGATGTCGCGAAATACCTGGCCGATCCGCGCGGGCAGAAGATTCCCGTGAAGACGCTGGTTTCGAAAGAATGGGCGGCGGAGCGGGCAAAGTTAATTGACCCGGACAAAGCGGCGTGCGACGTCGGCGCCGGGGAAATTGCCACGGGGAATGACACCACGTATCTGACTGTAGTGGACCGCGACGGAAACATGGTTTCGTTGATTCAAAGCAATTATGCGGCGTTTGGTTCGGGAATCGTTGCGCCCGGCTCCGGATTTGCGCTGCAGAACCGCGGCGGATTGTTTTCTCTGGATGCGGCTTCGCCGAACGCGCTTGCGGGGCACAAACGGCCACGCCATACCATCATTCCGGGCTTCGCGCAGAAGGGCGACACACGAATAGCGTTTGGAATCATGGGTGGATGGAACCAGGCGCAAGCGCATGCGCAATTCATCGCTAACATCGCAGACTTCAAGATGAATATTCAGGCGGCCGTGGAAGCGCCACGGTTTACGAAATACACGTTCACCGGCTGCGACGTAGAGATGGAAAACCGGTTCAATGGGAAAGTGCGCGACGAGTTGACGGCCAAAGGGCACCGGATCAAGGTGCTGGGCTTTTTCTCGAGCCGTGTCGGTGGAGGGCAGGTGGTGCTTCGCGATTTCGCCGCGGGCGTAAATTATGGCGCGTCAGATCCGCGCAAGGACGGCGAGGCGATATCAGAGCTGCCGTTTTAAGTTGACGCGAAGCGCTTTGCGGGTGCAGTGGCCGGGTAATGGGAAATTGGCGCTAGTACGAAAAGTCCCTTGAAAAGTGAAAAACGGGAAGGTATGTTCCTTGCCGACCGGAAGTACAGGTAACGGCCAATCTGTAAGTCATTGATGTTGCATAGGTTACAGAAGGGCCGGCTGGCGAAAGACTTGCACCTGTACCCGAGGACAGGGTCGAAGCGCCGCAGCGACGCGTCCCTGGCACGGAGAGTTTCATGCGACTGGTTAGGTGGTTCCCGAACGTACTGCGGTTCGTGGCGTGCATTTCCTGCGTGGGCTTGTTATTCGTAATAATCCCGTCTGCCCAAGCGCAATCTCCCGAAGTATCCGGCAGCTACCAATGCACGCAAGCAAAGGTGAAGGGTAAGGTCTATTCGTGCAACGCCGCGCCGCTTATCCTGAAAAATGACGGACACTTTGAACTGCGCGGCTGGGAAGGTACGTACATGGTGGATGGCCAGTGGGTGCAACTGTCCGATTCGCTGACCAAAGCGCGCGCGAAGATCGAGCCGGGGCACAAGATTGTTCTGCGCTACTTTGGCAAACACGGCTGGGCGGAAATGACCTACGAGCGGCGGCTGGCGGAGTTGGGCAAGACTTCGCAGACGTAAACTGGCGAACCGCGATTCTTCACCTCTTTTGTAAAATCAATTCGTTCACAACGTGCTTTTGCGCTGGTTATGCGTTCATCGCCGCGCCGAGCAATTTTTTAAGCGCTTGCACGTACTCGGTGAGCGCCTGGCGGCCTGCTTCGGTGATGCGGTATAGGCTTTGCGGTTTGCGCAGCACAAACCTCTTCTCCACCACCACGTAGCCTGCTTCCTCTAGTTTCAGCAACTGCGCGCCGAGATTGCCATCGGTGGCGTCAGTCTTTGCGCGAAGCCACGTGAATTCCGCCGCTTCCACGCCGCTGAGAAGTGACAACAGCGCCAGGCGCAGCTTCCCGTGAACGACGGGATTCAAATCAGGCATCTCAGGCATGGAGCGGGCCGCGGCGTTTGCGGGCGTTGGCATCGGCGATCATGCCGTAGACACCGAACACGATCTGGCAGAAGAACGTAGCGACGAGAAGTACAATCGTGCTCTGCGCTGGGCTGCCGAAACATGCCACCACTGTCGCCGTCCACCACACTGCGGCGCACGCAAACTGCATCCTCCAGCGAAGCATCAGCGCAGAGGCGCCGTTCGCCAGACCGAGAATCGCTGAAATTATGGCGACGAAGACGTGCTCATCAACGAGTCGTCCGCTCAGTCCGAGAGCCGCGAAGAGAACAATCATGGAAATCGCCAGGGCAATCCACACCGAACCTATGGCGCGGCCGAGCGTGGATCCCGGATGATCGCCGGCTCGCCAGGAAGCGACGACGATCGTGACGACCACTCCCACGGCGACCGTGACCGGCCAAGCCCACGTGCCATGGCCCCATCCGGACCACGCGATCGCGAGGTAGTAAACCACGCCCCACAGAACAAACGTCCAGCCCCAACTCTCGGTGGTGCGGCGACCTTCGATAATCATTCGCTCGATCAGGTTCAGCCTGTCTTGTAGTTCCTGTTCACTGTGCTGGTCGCTCATGAAGCGGCTCCTTCGCGAAAACTCGAATTACGTTGCGATGACGGTTGCGCACTGCTTTACGGCTGATGTTTCAGTAGCATTTCCATGCTGCGATGCGCGGGATTGTTACCCACCGTTACTTCCGTGGTCTCCTGCCACTCGCCTTTATCGGTCAAGTGCATGGTGTTCGCGATATGCGCCGGACCAGCCTTGAAGCCCCAGGAAAATCCGTTCGCCGGAACGGAAAGCTCGGTGTCCACGTAGTGGCCTTCGTTGTATGCGCGAAAGCGATAGGTATGCGAGGCGTCGTCGAACGAAATGGTGGCGAGGGCGGTGAATTGCGCCTTGCCTTCGGCGTCCGTGCTCTTTCCTTCAATGAGCATTACTAGCCCATCGAGTTTGTAGACGACGTCTTCCGTCTGCGTGAGATGCAGTTCCTGGCCGGGTCCGCGGGCGATGGTCACGGGGCCGGACCAGCGGCCGACGAGAAACGACAGCTTGCGCATGGCGTCACGCTGTGCCTCGACGCTGCTCGAGGCGGGCTGCTGTGCGGCGGCAGGGGCACGGAGCGCGAGTGACAAGGCCAGCGCTGCCAAATCTGCAAAGCGCGAGTGCCGAGTAAGGAAGAAATCAGAATTGATGGTCATGAGGACCTCCAAACGTCGCGGGAGAAGAGAAGGGTGTCTGACGTGGCGCGACAGAAATAGAGTACTCTATTAAACAGAGTTTAGTCAAGTTCGAATTTTCGGTTGCAAGCGTACGCGGTCGGAATGGCTTTAGTTCGAGCGGGTTTTGATCGCTGGCTTAGTTCCCAGGGTGGTAGCCGCGCCCGCGGAGGACCTTTCCGGCAGCGGCAGTGGTGAGTTGGCCATGGTCGAATTCAATCTGGCCGTTGACGATGGTGTAGTCCACGCCCTCGGAGAGTTCCGTGGGATGCGTGAAGGTGGCGCGGTCGATGATTTTAGCGGGATCGAAGATGGTGATGTCGGCGTAGTAGCCGGGCTTGAGGAGGCCGCGGCTATCGAGATGTTCGCGCTGGGCAGGCAGCGAAGTGATTTTCCGGATGGCGGTTTCGAGTGGCATGAGGCGTTCGTCGCGCACGTAGTGGCCCACGAATCGCGGCATGGAGCCAAAGGCGCGAGGATGGGTGTGCGCTTCGAAGGTCGGCCCGTCGAGCGACATTTCGTTGGCGTCGAGGCCGATGCTGGTCCAGCGTTGTTCGAGGCCGGTTTTGACGTCTTCTTCGCTGGCCATGAAGTAGATCGCGCCGGTTTGTCCGCTGTCGGCGAGAACGAAGTCCATCAGCGTGTCTTCCTGGGATTTTCTCCAGGCCTTGGCGACGTCGGCGACGGTCTTGCCCTCGAACTTTTTTAGTTCGGGCTTTTCTACGGACGCGAGCAGCACGCCGGCGCCTCCTCCGCAGTCGTAATAGAGATTCTCCCAATCCTTGTGGTCGCCCTCGCTGAGCTCTTTCTTGATGCGCGCACGAACCGCGGGATCTTTGAGGCGCGCGAGGAGTTTGACGGGCCCGCCATCGGCAACCCACGGCGGAAGCGCGGAAGCCAGCGCCGTGGCGCCGGCGGGATAGGGATACATATCGGCGGCGATGTCCAGGCCGGAATCGCGCGCGGCCTGAATCTTCGCCACGACTTTTTTCATGTCGCCCCAGCGCGGTTTGCCGCTGACTTTCAGGTGAAAAATTTCGACCGGAAGATTTGCCTCGCGCCCGATGCGAATAGCTTCATCGATCGCGGCCATCTCCGAAGCGCCTTCGCTGCGCATGTGCGTGGCGTACAAGCCGCCGTACTTTGACGCGACTTTGGCGAGGGCAATGAGTTCGTCCGTTTTGGCATAGATGTTCGGCGGATAAATGAGCGCGCTGGAAACGCCGAGCGCACCCTCTTTCATCGCTTGCTCGACGAGCGACTGCATTTGCGCGAGCTCGTCGGGAGTGGGCGCGCGATCGTCATCGCCGATGACCACTTCGCGAACCTGTGCGGAGCCGACGTACGTGCCGATGTTGAGCGGCGTGCCTTGTTTTTCGAGGCGGCGGAAGTAACCGTCAAGAGTGGTCCAGTCCACGGTGAAGTGATAGTGCTCAAGCATGGGCCGCATGGCGGCGATGGTTTTATCATTTTGCGGGGCGATGGAGCCGCCTTCGCCGGTGATTTCGGAAGTGATGCCCTGCGAGAGCTTGCTGAGGGAGCGGTTGTCGAGCAGAAGAGAAGCTTCGGATTGCCCGAGCATATCAATGAAGCCGGGGGAGACGATTTGCCCTTGCGCGTCGATCTCTTTTTTGGCGCGGGCGTCGTGAAGATCGCCGATCGCGACAATGCGCTCGCCGCGCACGCCGACGTCGGCGGAGTACCACGGATTGCCGGCGCCATCAACGATGTGGCCGTTGCGAATGATGACGTCGTATTCGTTGGCAGCGGAGGGAGACGGAGCCGCGGCTGGGGCGGGAGTTTCGAGAGGCGCGTCGTAAGCCGCCGCGGCGATTTCGCCGAGCGCCTGGCCGGCCACTTCTTGTGCGGCGTCAGGATCCGGCGGCAGCGAAACATTGTTGACGTACGCGGCGAAGGCCAGTTTCTGGCCGCTGGCGGTGACGACGTATCCGGCGAGTCCTTTGCCGTTCAGCATCATAGTGTTGTTGAGCCGGTCGTCGGAACCGTAGGTGCCCGTTTTCGCGAACACGTGGCCCGCCGCAGGGCTGTTCGTTTGAATTTTGGCGAGCGTGCCATCTTTGCCGAGAACCGGCAGCGCTTTGAAGAAGATGGGATAGTCCGGGCGCGTCGTCCAGTACGCCATATAGCGCGCGATGAAGTCCGGGCTGAAGAGATCGCTGCGCGCGCCGCCTTCGCCATCGCCTTGCGACGCGCTGGAGAGATCCAAATTAGCTTGCTCCAGGAAGTCGTGTTCCACCTTGAAGCCGGCGCGCGCAGGATCGTTCACATCCTTGGCGACCAGCGCGCCGAGAAGAAACGGGCCCATACCGGCGTGAAGATTCTGGCTCACTTTTAACGTGACTTTGATTTCTTCGGAGAGCGGAAGCGAGACGTGCTCGGCGACCTGATTTTCCGGTGTGTAGAGGCGTTGCAAAGCGTTGAAGTCCGGGGCGGCGGCTTTGGATGGAGATTTGATCTGCACGCCCGCGGCGCCGAGCGATTCGCGCAAGACGGTCGCGGCAAATTTTGTCGGAGACGGCACGGCGTAGGGCGCTGTGATGGAATGCGCGCCGACGGGAATCGAGCCGGCAAGCGTCACGGTGACGCTGCCGTCCGGAGCGACGACTTCGATCGGGTCGTGTATTTGCGGCGCGGCACCGGCGGCGGAAGTCGTCAGATGATTGATGAACGTGACGTAGCTCGTTTTCGGCGAAGCTTGCAGCGATACGGCATCACCTTCTTTCGCGCCGGGCGTGGCGACAAGGTCGATGACATTGTCGTTGACCACGATAGATGAAATCACGATGTTGGTGCCGCCGTCGCGCTCGCCGTCGGGGAAAAGACTGGCGTCCACCAGGACGCGCCCTTCGATTTTGTGAATTCCCTTGGCGGTAACGGCTTTCGCGAGCTCTTTGATAACTGCCAGCGGGTCTCCCGCGACGGCCGGGCCGCCATAGGCGTGGTCTTCATCCACAAACGAGAGTGTGCCGTCGGGCTGGAGGCGATTGGAAAGATTGGGATCGCCCGCCGCAACGAGAATCAAGTCACCTTTGAGCGTGCCTTTCTTGTCGATGCTCCCGCTGTGAAAAATGCGCGTATGAAAACGGTAATCGGCGCCCAACTTTGCGAGCAGCGTGCCTTCGGTGAGCGTTTTCGTGGTGGAAGCGGGCACAAAAAGCTTGTTGGGATTAAAAGAGTAGACGACCTTGCCGCTGTCGAGGGAATAGAATTCGATGCCGAAATTCGCGTGCGCGAAGACCGCGCGGCTCATCACTTTCTGGATCCGTTCGGCGAGGTCGGCGGAGGTGGACGTCGGAGACTGCGCGTGCAGCGAAGGAAGTTTCGCGGCGAGAGCAAGCAGCGAGCAAAGCGCGAGCGATGCCAAAACAAAGCGGGACTTGCGTTGCGTATTCAACGGACAGCCTCCTCAGAAACTTGTTTGGTTACGGCGCAACTGCGTCAGTTCGTCGTCGCCAGGCCCTGGCTGGCGCCTAAGTCTTCAAACTTGATGTTCAGGATCGGGTATTCGTGCCAATCCTTGTAATCGAAATGCCACCATTCGTGCTCGTAGACAGTGAAACCCTCGGATTCCATTGCCCGGCGCAGCAAGTCGCGGTGCCATCGCTGGAGCGAAGTACCGCCAGGATAATCGGGAAAGGAGCGAGGGGACATTTCGTCGTAAGTGCCGGGCATTTCGATGGGCTTGCCGGTAGCGAGGTCGTAGAGAGTTAGGTCAACGGCGCAGCCGCGATTGTGGCGCGAGCCCTGCGAGGGATCGGCGACGAAAATTTTGCCTTCCGGCGGCGTGGCGTCCCAGAAGATTTTCGTGACGTACCAGGGGCGGTAGGCGTCGTGAATCAGCAGTCCGTAGCCGAGCGGCTGGAGTTTGTGGAGCGCGCGGACGAGGGCTTCGGCAGCGGGGCGCTGCAAAAATGCGCGGGCTTGCGTGTAGACGGCGGTGCCGAGGAAGTCGTTGGTCGTCGCGTAGCGAATGTCGAGATGGATCGCGGAATCGAGAGACGCGAGTTCGACGAGTTCTGGCTTGCGAAAACTGCCTTCTTCCTGGGGAGGTGAAGCAGCTAGAGTTTCGTTGCGCAAATCTGCTACGGGACGCGCCGGGTGGATAACGACTTGCGCGCGGGCGTTGAAGTCGGGAGTGATTTTGGCTTCGAACATGTCGCCGAAATCCATCCCGCGCTCGCCGTGCTCGTTGCTGCGCAAGCCATGAACTTCCGGCGAGGATCCCCGAATGCGAAATCGCTCGTCTTGCACGTAGCGAACTCCGGTGGAGCTGGTAATCCGCTTCGAGAACTCGATGTAGCCGTCTCGCTCTGCCACTACATACACCCAGGTCAGCGGCGCGGATGGCGGGCCTCCGTCGTATTCACCAATCCAGGGCTTCCAGCGGTTTGGGATGTCCTTCGGCTTCGGGCCGGGCTCGATGGAAGTTGTGGACTGCGCCGCGACCTGCGAAAGCCAGCGAGGCCCGCAAAGCGTTGCGAGCAGTAGGGCTCCAAGTCCCGCTGCTCTTGGCCACAGTTTCGGCGAGTGCGAGTTCATCGTCTGCAAGTATTGTCCGCGAGAATCGGCATGGATTGACGGAAGATTGTGGCGCTACGATTCAAACGGGTCACATGATAGCCGAGAACCGCCGGGGATGCGAGATACAAATGTTGGCAATTCCGGAGTGACCTGATATCCGTTTCGCGCACGTGAGCCAAACTAAAGAAAACCTAGTTTGCCTGTCAGCTAGATTTGCGTTCACGGCGAAGAAACGTTTGTTGCGTTGATACGAAGCAGCCTAGACGCTGTACCAGCGGAAGCCCTTGCGCTGTTCTTCGGCGATTTCTTTCAGAATGGCAAGCGTTTGCGGACGGCGGTACTGGCCACAGGCGGCGAGGATCGCATTCACGAGCGCGACTGGCGCCGCGTACGAGGCGCCGAACGAAGTTGATTCCACCGAGGCGAGAAATACTTCGTCGCACTCCCGCGCCAGCGGAGAAACGTACGTGTCGGCGATTCCGACGCAGTACGCGTTGCGTTCGCGCGCCAGATGCACGCCTTCCACGGTTTGCCGCAGCCCGCGGCGAAAGCTGATGGCGAGAACCAGATCCTGGCGATTCACGGTGCGCACGAGGTGGGCGATGCGACCAGCCGACGTCGCTGTGAATACTGGCAGCCCAATAAGCGTGATCTGGTACTCCAGATAGCTCGCGAGGACAGCCGCGAGGTCACCCGCGAGAATCACGATGCGGCGGGCTTCATAGAACCGTTTTGCCAGGGCCACAAGCCGAGCGGCATCGAGGCTGTTCTTCAGGCCGTGAAGGTTCTTGAGATCCTGCTCGAGCGCTTCGCGCACATGTACGGGCATGCTCGTGGCGGCGCCGGTCGATTGCATGCTGTCGAGCGAGGTGGCAAACGCGATGGATAGATCGTGAAGATGCCGCTGAAAATCGCGGTAGCTGGCAAAACCAAGCGAGCGGACTATACGCACCACCGTCGCGGGATCGGTGCGTAAACGCTTGGCCATCGCGCGCACGCTGAGCAGCACGTATTCGCGCGGGTGTTCCAGGATTGGCCGGATGATTTCTTGCCGCTTGGAGCTGAGAAGTTCAATGCGTTCCGAAAGTGATGGAGCCGAACTTTGAGGTGAAGAGGATCGCCGCTTCATGGAGCCTGAGAATTGCCTAAAACGCAAAGCAAGTCAACACCTCGCGCATGGATCGGGAGCAACGCTTTAGCCAAGTCAGAGAATCGCTATTTCTCAGTAGCGGCTATTTTCTTTTCGAGACCGGGTGCGATGACCGGATGAAGGAACGGCATCATGGCGCGAAGCTTTGGCCCGAGCTGTTCGAGTTGCGAATTCTGTTCGCGCTGCCGTGTGGCGAGGAAATTCGGGCAGCCCGTTTCATTCTCTGCAATCCATTTTTTCGCAAAGCTGCCATCGCGAATTTCTTTAAGGATCTGCTTCATTTCCTCGCGCGTTTTCTGCGTAATGATGCGCGGGCCGGCGCTGTAATCACCTTGCTCGGCAGTGTCGCTGACGGAATAGCGCATGTAACTAAGGCCACCGCGATAAATCAGGTCAACGATGAGTTTCATTTCGTGGAGGCATTCAAAGTAGGCGACTTCCGGTTGATACCCGGCATTCACGAGCGTCTCGAAGCCGGCTTTGATGAGTTCGCTGACGCCGCCGCAGAGCACCGCTTGCTCGCCGAAGAGATCCGTCTCGGTTTCTTCCGTAAACGTCGTTTCCAGAACACCCGCACGTGTGCATCCGAGTCCCTTGGCGTACGAGAGTGCAAGTGCTTTGGCCGCGCCGCTGGCGTCTTGTTCGACAGCGAGTAAAGCCGGTGTGCCGCCACCTTCGGTGAAAACTTCGCGAACGCGATGGCCCGGCGCTTTTGGCGCAATCATCGAAACGTCGACGTTGGCCGGCGGCTTGATCGTTCCGAAACGAATGTTGAATCCGTGTGCGAACATCAACGTCTTGCCCTTCGTCAGATTCGGCTCGATGGCATCGCGATACAGGTTAGGCTGCTTGGTATCCGGCGCGAGAATCATGATGACGTCGGCCCACGCCGCGGCTTGCGCGGGCGTGTTGACCGTCAACCCTTCCTTTTCCGCTTTCGCGCGTGAAGCGCTGGCATCGGGTAAACCGACGCGCACGTTTACGCCACTGTCGCGCAAATTCAGGGAATGCGCGTGGCCCTGCGAGCCGTAGCCGATAATGGCCACTTTCTTGGATTGAATCAGAGCTAGATTCGCGGAATCGTCGTAATAAAGATTTGCCATTGGTTTCCTCTGTTCGCGGCCGAGCTTAGGCCACTAAGCCTTCCTACATTGATAATGCCGTGCCGAGATCGAGCGCAGCGTGCTGCGCCCCTACAAAGCTAACTTCGCTATTTCGCTACGGGGACAACTTCAGGTCGCGTCGGGTCAACAGCTGGCGGCTGAAGCAGATCGCCGCCGCGCGTCATGGAAATGCGCCCGCTGCGCGCCATTTCCAGCACTCCGAACGGCCGCAGCACTTCCAGCAAGCCGTCAATTTTATCAACCGTACCCGAAATTTCGATGATGAGCGACTCCGGCGCCACATCCACCACGCGCGCGCGAAACACCTTGATCAGTTCCATCAAGTGTGGACGGGATTGCTGGTCCGCAGCAACTTTAATCAGCGCGAGGTCCCGCTCTAGCAGCGAACGCTCCGAAATGTTCTCGGCCAACAGCACGTCAACCAGTTTTTCGAGGCTGGCCTCGAGACGATGCCCGCCTTTCTCGTCGGTCTGGGCGACAATGGTCATCCGCGCGATCTCCGGATTGTCCGTCGGGCCGACGGTCAGCGAATCAATGTTGATGGCCAACCGCCGTGCCAGAGACGAGACGCGGTTCAGCACGCCGGGTTTGTTTTCAACGTATGCAACCAATGTTTGCATGGCTTCCTCTTCGAGTCTTCACGCGGGTTACGGTTCGGATGCGGTTTCCACGAGCGGGTTGTTTGGCCGGCGAATCATCTCGTGCAGCGACGCTCCCGCCGGCACCATCGGGTACACGGAGTCTTCCTGTTCCACGCGAAAATCAATCAACACCGTCTCCGACGATTCGCGCGCTGCCCGAATCGTGGGAGTTACTTCCGCGCGCGAAGTGATGCGCTCGCCACGAATGCCGAACGCGTTTGCCAACGCGGAAAAATCCGGCGCCACCAGTGGCGTCGCGACGTAACGCTTGTCGTAGAAAAATTCCTGCCACTGCCGCACCATACCGAGAAAACCGTTATTGATGATGGCGATCTTGATGTTTATTTTTTCCTGCACGATGGTCGCGAGCTCGCTCATGGTCATCTGGAAGCCGCCATCGCCTACGACTACCCACACTTCCGAGTCCGGCTTGGCGAACTTCGCGCCAATCGCTGCGGGCAATGCGAATCCCATCGTGCCGAGCCCGCCCGATGTAATGAGCGTCCGCGGCTCGTTGTGGTGGTAATACTGCGCCTCCCACATCTGGTGCTGGCCAACGTCCGTGACCACGATGGCTTCGCCGCGCGTTTCCTTCCAGAGGTCGTTGATTACGTGCGCAGCGTAGAGATGCCCGTTGTCCGGCAAGCTCTGAATGTCGCGCACCGCGGAGTCGCCTTTCAGTTCCTTGATGTGCGTATGCCAGGCGCCGCGATCGTGATTCGTGATGTGCGGAGTCAGCGCTTCGAGCGTTTCGCGCGCGTCGCCGATCAACGCGGCGTCCACCGCAACGTTCTTGTTGATTTCCGCGCGATCGATCTCGATGTGAATCTTTCGCGCGCCTTTCGCGTACGTCCGCAAATCGCCGGTCACGCGGTCATCAAAGCGCATGCCCACGGCGATGAGCAGGTCGGACTCTTGAATGGCGTGATTCACCCACGCTTCGCCGTGCATCCCCATCATGCCGAGATTCAGCGGATCCTTGGCAGGGAAGCAGCCGATGCCGAGCAGCGTCATCGCCACGGGAATGTCGCATTTGCGCACGAATTGTTCGAACGCGCGCATCGCGCCGGAAAGAATAATTCCGCGTCCCGCAAGAATCACCGGACGCTTCGCCGTGTTCAGCAATTCGACTGCGCGATCGAACTCTTCCTTGTCATGATTGTTGCGAATGCGTTTCGGCGGCAGCTTCGGCGTCGATGCGTCCCAATCGAAATCGCACGAAGCTTGCTGCGCGTCTTTCGTGATGTCCACGAGTACGGGCCCGGGACGCCCAGTGTTCGCGATAATGAACGCTTCGCGCACCGTGCGCGCAATTTCGTCCGCCCGAGAGACCACCACGTTGTGCTTGGTGATCGGCATGGTGATGCCCGTGATGTCGATCTCCTGAAAGGCGTCCGAGCCGAGCAACTTGCTGCTGACTTGCCCGGTGATGCAAACGACCGGAGAAGAATCGAGCATCGCCGTCGCAATTCCGGTGACCATGTTCGTCGCGCCGGGGCCGGACGTCGCCATCGCCACGCCCACGCCGCCGCTGGCGCGCGCGTAGCCGTCGGCCATGTGTGTGGCGCCCTGCTCGTGGCGAACGAGAATGTGATGCAGCTTCGATTTGCCGAGCGCATCGTAAACCGGAAGAATCGCGCCGCCCGGGTAGCCAAAAATGTGTTTCACGCCGAGGCGCGTGAGCGATTCGCAAAGGATCTCCGCTCCAGTAAGTTTCATAATGTCCTTCCTTGTTGCGGCCCCGAAACTACCGGAGGTTGCGAGCTGTGAGTCGGCGCGGCAAACGAAGCGGGCACCGCGGTGACCGCGCCGATAGCTGCTGAAGAGACGAGCAGGGCGTACTTGGCCATCACGCCGTTGGCAAAGCGTGGTGCCGGCGCTTTCCACGCGGACAGCCGTTGCTGAAATACTGCATCCGTCAGCTCGACATCAATCTTGCGATTGGGAATGTCAAACACGATCATGTCGCCGTCGGCGACTGCGGCGATCGGTCCGCCGCTCGCCGCCTCCGGAGCTGCGTGTCCGGCCATCAGGCCGTGCGTCGCGCCGGAGAAGCGTCCGTCGGTGATCAGCGCCACGGAATCGCCGAGTCCTGCTCCCACAAGCGCCGCCGTGACCGCGAGCATCTCGCGCATTCCCGGGCCGCCTTTCGGACCTTCGTAACGAATCACGATGACGTCGCCGGCCCTAATCTGATTTTTCTCGATCGCCGCGAACGCCGCTTCTTCACCGTCAAAGACTCGCGCCGGTCCGCGGAATTTCTCAATGTTTTGGCCCGCGACTTTAATGACGCAGCCTTGCGGCGCAAGATTGCCTTTGAGAATGACTAGCCCGCCTGTGGGCTTTAGCGGCGCGTCGAACTTGCGCACGACTTCTTGTTTCGGCGTCTCCGTCGCGGCGGCTGCTTCTTGCCCGAGCGTACGCCCCGTCACGGTGATGGCGCTGCCGTCGAGTTTATTAGCGTCAATGAGCCGCTTCGCGACCAACGCCGTTCCGCCCGCCGCATAAAGATCCGTGGCTACAAATCGTCCTCCAGGCTTCAGATCCGCGATGATGGGCACGCGCGAACTGATGCGGTCGAAATCGTCAATCGACAATGGAATGTGTGCTTCGTTGGCGATAGCCAGCAAATGCAAAACCGAATTTGTCGAGCCGCCGGTCGCAGCCACTCCGGCGATGGCGTTTTCAATCGCAGCTCTCGTAATAATTTTCGCCGGCGTCACGTCGGCGCGCAGAAGATCCATCACAAGTTCGCCGGCGCGATACCCGGCCCTTGCCTTGGCCGGGTCCGTCGCCGGAATGCTCGAGAGGCCCATCGGCGCAATTCCCAGGAACTCGCAGACCAGCGCCATGGTGTTTGCGGTGAACTGCCCGCCGCATGCGCCTGCGCCTGGACAAGCGGAGTTTTCGAGAGCCTTGAAGCGCGCTTCAGACATGCCGCCGTGATCGAAGCTGCCAATCGCTTCGTAAACGTCCTGGATGGTTACGGAATGCCCTTCAAATTTTCCTGGAGCGATGGATCCGCCGTAAAGCACCAGCCCCGGAATATTCAGTCGCGCCAGGGCCATGATTCCGGCCGGGATTGTTTTGTCGCACCCAACCAGTACCACCAACGCGTCGAACATGTTTCCGCGCGTCACGAGTTCGATCGAGTCCGTGATCACTTCGCGGCTGATCAACGAGGCGCGCATCCCGTCCGTGCCCATGGTGATGCCGTCGGAAATCGAAACGGTATTGAATTCCAGCGGCGTGCCGCCCGCGGCGCGGATGCCGTTCTTCACGTGTGCGGCAAGCTCGCGCAGATGCAGGTTGCAAGGGCCGATCTCGATCCACGTATTCGCGACGCCGATCAGCGGCTTGTTGAAGTCCTCGTCTTTCAGGCCGCAAGCGCGCAGCATCGATCGCGCACCGGCCCGATGCGGTCCTTCAATCAGTGCGCTGCTGCGTCTTTTCGTCTGAGGCTCGCTCACGGTTCCACGCTCTCCTGAAAGCGAGCGCGTTTAGAGACGCTCGCCGAAAAGTGCAAACCAAAACATATGAGGCCATCACCCTGCTCTGGATGATGGCCCTGGAAGTCGTCGGCGTTACGCTATCAGGCCATCATCGGCTGGACGTCGCTCCCCGCGCGACAACCGGGATAATTCGAACTCCGACATTTGTCGCAATCCCGTCCCCAGCGGCGGAAAAGGGGCACACCTTCTTCGCGATGACGGCGGAAATCATGAGTATCGCAAAGACGATAGCAGCATGAGGTTCGGCGAGTCAATGAGTCAAATTAATAGTTTTATTCATCCTGGTAACTTTCATTTATACTTTGTTTTCGCAAGAAATTGACATTATCTTTATGCGGCATAAGCACCTTCGCGCCCGTTCCAACATCTAACTCAGCAATGGCACTCGCTTCTGCCGCGGAACCACACTACAACCTCAAGGAACCCATGCCTCGCGAGACCGATGTGTTCATCGTCGGCGGAGGGCCGGCTGGCTTGGCCGCCGCCATCGCCGCGCGCACCAAGGGTTTCGAGGTGATCGTGGCCGATGGGGCGCAACCGCCGATCGGCAAGCCGTGCGGCGAAGCGTTGTTGCCCGATGCAGTTGCGGCGCTCCGCAGGCTCGGCGTCGTGCTCGGTCCCGCCGATGGATTTGCGCTTCGTGGAATTCGCTTCTCGGACGCCGGAACTTCCGTCGCTGCCGCATTTCGTGATGGCTGTGGCATGGGCGTGCGACGCGAAGTCTTGCATTGCAGGTTGGTCGAGCGCGCCGAAGCGTGCGGCGTACGCTGCGTGTGGAATACTCCGGTCACCGGGCTCTGCGAAAGTGGAGTGATCGCGGCAGGAAAAAACATTCGCGCACGTTGGATCATCGGAGCCGATGGAATTCTTTCCAGGGCTCGGCGTTGGGCGGGCCTCGAAAGCAACGGCTCACACGCCGGCCGTTTTGCGTATCGCCAACATTATCGTGCGCGCGCGTGGAGCGATTTCGCGGAAGTTTACTGGCACAAGGACGATCAGATTTACATTACACCGATTTCTCCTGAGGAAATTTGCGTAGCTTTGATCTCAAGTAGTGCCACGGCGCACGTCAGCGAGGCGCTCCAAAAGCTGCCGGCGCTTTCGCGAAAACTGCAAGGCGCCGCCCCGGTGACTAGCGAGCGCGGAGCGGCGACGCGTGTCCGAAGGCTCGCTCGCGTGAGTCGCGGCAACGTCGCACTGGTGGGCGATGCCTCCGGCTCCGTGGACGCCATTACTGCGGAAGGCCTGGCGCTCGGATTTCGCCAGGCGGAAGCGCTGGCCAATGCTCTGGCCGCCGGAAGTCTCGCGCAATACCAGCAGGAGCACCGTAGGATTTTTCTACGTCCGCGATTCATGGCGCACTTGCTGCTGTTCCTCGGGAAGCACGGGGCTCTCCGGAAGCATACGTTCCAAGTCATGGAAGCGGCGCCCAACATCTTCGATTGCATGCTTGCATACCATGTGGGCGAGGCGCGGCCGCTTGAGCTTGCGACGACGGGTGCGCAGTTCAGCTGGAGATTTTTAACCGCGCTCGTCTAATCAAACAAGGAAGACGGATTTGAAATCAGCCAGGCAGCTCAGTCTCTACACACAAATTCTAGTTCGCAATTTGCTATTTGCTGCATTTGCCTGCGTCTGCGCCACGAGTGTTCCGGCGCAAACCGCGGCAGGCCAAGTCACGCTCACCCTTGATCCCGCCAAGAGCTCTCTCCACTGGACCCTCGGAAGCACCCTACATACTGTGCACGGCACGTTCAATCTGAAAAGCGGCAAGATGCAGTTTGACCCCGCCAGCGGCTCGGCCAGCGGCGAGTTCGTCGCTTACGCCACCAGCGGCGAGAGTGGCAACGAAGGTCGCGACAAAAAGATGCACAAGGAGATTCTTGAAAGCGCGCGTTTTCCGGACATAATTTTTCGCCCGTCGAAGATTGTTGGCGCTGTCGCCATGCGTGGCCCTTGCGACGTGCAATTGCAAGGAGCGTTCCTCTTGCACGGTTCCCAACACGAAATCACAATTCCTGTTCATGCGGAGTTGAGCGGCGGCGTGTGGAAGGGTTCGGCAAAGTTCAGCATTCCTTACGTCACGTGGGGGCTGAAAAGTCCGAATACATTTTTATTGAAGGCCGATCCGGCTGTGCAGATTGAGCTGGAGTTAACCGGCAGCCTGCAAAGGACTACCGCGCCTTAACGAGGATTACTCCTCTGCTTCCTGAGTGACAATATGAATATCTACCGGTGGAGACTCCCGCAAGAAGCGATGTACTGCGGACAGATAAAGATATTTTCGCCAATCTCGTACCGGCGCGCGGCCAAAAATCACCTGCGTGATGTGTTTCGAACGCACAAAATCCGCCACTGCGTCGGCGACGCTGCGGCCCTTCAAACGCACTACGGTTGCTCCGAGGCTTTCCGCGAAGCGTAAATTTGCCGCCAGAGCATTTTGATTCGATTCTTTCGGCCCAATTTCGCGTTCCACGTGAATTACGTACAACTCGGCGTCCATGCGCCGCGCCATGCGTGCACCTCTCGCGACGAGGTATTGACCGGCGGGATTGCTCGAAAGACAGATGGCCATGCGCTCGCGCACGCCCCAGTTTTTGCGGATGTCCTCGTCTTCCATGTAGGTTTCGAGGCTGCGATCCACCTGCTCGGCGACCTGGCGCAATGCCAGTTCACGCAGCGCGATCAGGTTTCCGCGCCGGAAGAAGTTTTTCAGCGAGCGTTCGACTTTTTCCGAACTGTACACGTCGCCACGCTTCATCCGGTTGTGCAGCGCTTCGGGCGTGAGGTCGACCATGACCGTTTCGGATGCGGTCAGCGGGACCCAGTCCGGCACGGTCTCGCGCACCGTAATTCCCGTGATGGAACGAACGATCGGTGCGATGCTTTCGATGTGCTGGATATTCAGCGTGGAAACAACATCAATGTTCGCGGCGAGCAGATCCTGGACGTCTTCATACCGCTTGCGATGTTTGCTGCCCGGAATATTCGTGTGCGCCAGTTCGTCGACCAGCACGACTTCCGGTTTACGCGCCAGAATCGCGTCGGCGTCCATTTCTTCGAAAATCGTTCCCTTGTATTCGATTTTCTTGCGCGGGACGGCTTCGACCTGCGACGAAAGTTCTTCGATGCCCTTGCGGCCGTGCGTTTCCACTACTCCGATTACCACATCTTCGCCGCGGCTACGCCGCCGCAGCGCTTCGCTGAGCATGCTGTACGTTTTGCCGACTCCCGGTGCATAACCCAGAAAAAGTTTGAAAATCCCGCGAGTTTTTTGCGGCGGCGATGCAATTTCCAACCAGTCTTCAGGCTTCTTGGGCAAGGAGTGCGCTTCTCCGCGTCAGCTGGTGATCCTAAGATAGAATACCCGCATGCATAGATTTCTCGGGGCCCGGCTCTTCGGCTTCGCCGTGTCCCTGATCGTGATCGCGGCGGTTTCGAATTTCTATCGCCATGTAATGCAAGTCAACCAGACCACCGTCGCTCTGACGTTTCTGTTGGCCATTCTAGCAGTTTCGGCGGTCTGGGGAATGATCGTCTCAGTGTTCATGTCGGTTGTCGCCATGCTGGCGTTCAATTATTACTTCCTGCCGCCCATCGGCACTCTGACTATCGCTGATCCGCAAAACTGGGTGGCCCTTTTTGCATTCCTCGTCACCTGCATAACGGGCAGCCAACTATCCGCAAAAATTCGCAGGGAGGCGGACGAGGCGCATTCACGCCGGTTCGAAATCGAGCGTCTCTACAAATTCAGCCAGAAGCTTCTGGGAGAAGGAAACGTCATCCAATTGATGAACGCCATCCCCAATTACATCGTGGAGAGTTTCGAGGCTGGTGCTGCCGAACTTTTTCTTCCGCAAAAAGAAAAGTTCTACCGATCGGGGTACGGCGTAGCGCATCTAGACGAAGAAAAGATGAAGTCCGTTTTTCTGCGTGACGAGCCCATGGTCGAACCGCAACAAGGCCTTTATTTCATTCCTGTACGGCTCGGCGTGCGGGCCATCGCCAGCCTCGGCATTTCCGGTTCGCGCCTTTCGCGGCAGACGCTTGATGCGCTTGGCAGCCTGGTAGCCATTGCCATCGAACGCGCACGGGCGGTCGAGAAGCTCGGAGAGACTGAAGCCGAGCGGCAAGGCGAACGTCTGAAGTCTGCCCTGCTGGATTCGATTGCGCACGATTTTCGCACACCGCTCACCTCCATCAAGGCCGCGGCGACGAGTATGTTATCTGCGGAAGCCGCGAAGGCCGGCCAAACTCACGAACTGCTTTCCATTATCAACGAAGAGTGCGACCGCTTGAACCGGCTCGTCGAAGAGGCGGCGGAGATGTCGCGTCTCGAGGCCGGCGAATTCGAATTGCATCTCGCTCCCACTCCAATCTCCGAGATTATTCAGGCTGCGCTGGCGCAAGGCCGCACGGCGCTTGCGGGGCGCGAGGTGCAGGTAAACGTGGTTCCGAATCTTCCGCCGGTGCGTGCCGATCTCATTCGCATCAAGGACGCGCTGGTGCATCTGATTGACAACGCCAACATCTACTCGCCGAAAGAACAACCCATCACTATCTCGGCGGAGTCGACCGGAGATGCGGTTACTACGAGCGTTGCAGATCGCGGGCCCGGAATAGATGACTTCGAGCAGGGAATGATTTTTGACAAATTTTATCGCGGCAAGGATCAGCGTTATCTTGTGCGTGGAACCGGCATGGGCCTGCCCATCGCAAAAGCCATCATCGCCGCGCATCGCGGAACCATCTCCGTCACGAGCCAGCTCGGCCACGGCTCGGTCTTTTCGTTTACGCTCCCCGTGGATCGCGAAGCGCGGGAGGCGCGATGAATCCCAGCATCCTTGTCGTCGATGACGAACCACAAATCCGGCGCGTGCTGCGCAGCACGCTCTCGAGCCAGGGATACGTCATCACCGAAGTGAAGACGGGCGAGGAAGCTGTGGAATCCGTCAGGAAACAACGGCCGGACTTGATGCTGCTGGACGTGAACATGCCGGGCATGGGCGGAATCGCTGCGGCGCGAGAGATTCGCGAAATGTCCGATGTGCCGATCATTATGCTCACCGTCCGCAACGCGGAACGCGACAAAGTGGTCGCCCTGGACGCCGGGGCCGATGACTACGTTGTGAAACCGTTCGGTATGGAAGAATTGCTGGCGCGTATCCGCGCCGCCTTGCGCCGACACGCGCCCGGCGATGCCGTTCCGGCCTTCATCGCGAAGGACTTGAGCATCGACTTCGAAAGCCGCCAAATCGTCGCACGCGGCAAAGACGTCCACGTCACGCCAAAAGAGTTCGATGTCTTGAAACACCTTGTGGGCAACCTGGGAAAGCCGCTTTCGCATCGGCGGCTGCTGCAAGCGGTATGGGGGCCGGAGTACGGGGAAGAAACCGAGAATCTTCGCGTGGTCATCAACCAGTTGCGCAAAAAGCTCGAGACCGACCCCGCCCGGCCGAAATATATACTGACCGAGCCGTGGGTCGGTTACCGCTTCCAGCCCCCGAAGGAACGACCGGCCAAAGCCGTTTCGACAAAAAAATCACGAATCGCAGTGGGTGAGCGGCCCTAGAAGGACGTGCTTCAGCGCGTACTAGTTCCGCTGCGGGTGTGAGGCGTCGAGGTCCAGGTTGAGTTCGAGGACGTTAACCCGTGGCTCGCCGAGGAAGCCGAATTGCCTCTGCTGAATGTGCTTGGCGATGAGGAAGCGAAGGTCAGATTCGCTCAAGTGGCGGGCGCGGGCGACGCGCGGAACCTGAAATTCGGCGGCGGCCGGCGAAATGTCGGGGTCCAGTCCGGAGCCGGAAGTTGTCACCAGATCAACGGGGATCGCTGCGTTCGCGTTCTCGGCATGCAATTTGGCGACGTCGGCTTTGACGCGATCCGTAAGCTGTTTATTCGTGGGTCCGAGATTCGAGGCGCCACCGGCCGCGGCCACGGGATCGTAGCCGTTTCCGGCGCCCGAAGGACGCGGATGAAAATACCAGTCGGCGGAAAATGATTGGCCGATGAGGCGAGAGCCTATGAGCTTGCCGTTTTGCTCGATCATGCTGCCGTTGGCCTGCTTCGGAAAGAAGAGTTGACCCAGGCTGGTGACGACGAGCGGGTACAAGACGCCGAAAATCACAGTAGTGACGAGCGTCATCAGAATCGCGATGCGAAGATGTTGTTTCACAGCGTGCCTCGCGCAAGGTGCAGGGAAGTAATGGCCATGTCTATGAGCTTGATGCCGATGAACGGCGTGACCACGCCTCCCAGACCATAGATCATCAGGTTTTCACGGAGGAGTTTCGCCGCGCCGACCGGACGATAGCGAACGCCGCGCAGCGCCAACGGAATCAACGCGATGATGATGAGCGCATTGAAAATCACGGCGGAAAGAATCGCGGATTCCGGAGTGCGTAGGCGCATCAGGTTCAAAACGCCCAATTGAGGAAAGGCGGCAGCAAACATCGCGGGAATGATGGCGAAATATTTGGCGACATCGTTCGCGACGGAAAACGTGGTAAGCGCGCCGCGCGTAATTAGCAACTGCTTGCCGATTTCGACGATTTCAATGAGCTTGGTCGGATTGGAATCCAGATCCACCATGTTACCGGCTTCTTTTGCGGCTTGCGTGCCGGTGTTCATGGCCACGCCGACGTCGGCCTGCGCGAGCGCCGGAGCGTCGTTGGTGCCGTCGCCGGTCATGGCGACGAGTTTGCCTTTGGCCTGTTCGCGTTTGATGAGCGCCATCTTGTCTTCAGGTTTCGCTTCGGCGAGAAAGTCATCCACGCCGGCTTGGCGCGCGATGGCCGCAGCGGTGAGCGGATTGTCGCCGGTAATCATCATGGTGCGAATGCCCATGGCGCGAAGGTGCTCGAAGCGTTCGCGCATGCCGCCTTTGACGATATCGGTGAGAGCGATAGCGCCGAGCACGTGACGATTCTGCGCAACCAGCAAGGGCGTACCTCCGCCGTTGGCGATCTCGCGCACAACCTCTTTGATCTCCGCGGGCACGACTTGGCCCCGTTCTGCGACGTACCTCTCGATGGCTTCGGGCGCGCCCTTGCGAATCTCCTGGCCGTCCATGTCCACGCCGGACATGCGGGTTTGCGCGGAAAACGGGATGAACATCGGATTGAGCGGAGCCAGCTCGCGGCCACGTAGAGAGTATTTGTCTTTGGCGAGAACCACGATGGAGCGTCCTTCCGGAGTTTCATCGGCTAGAGAAGCGAGCTGCGCGGCGCTGGCGAGCTCGGCTTCGGTGACGTTGGGACAGGCGTAGAAAGATGTGGCTTCGCGATTGCCCAGCGTGATTGTGCCGGTCTTGTCGAGGAGGAGAACGTCGACGTCGCCAGAAGCTTCCACGGCGCGGCCGGACATGGCGATAACGTTGCGCTGAATCAGGCGATCCATACCGGCGATGCCAATGGCGGAGAGAAGGCCACCGATTGTCGTGGGGATCAGACAAACAAGAAGAGATACAAGGACGAAAATCGTTTGCGGCGCTCCGGAATAGATGGCCAGCGGCTGGAGCGTAACCACCGCGAGAAGGAAAATGATGGTGAGTCCGGCCAGAAGAATGTTCAGGGCGATTTCGTTGGGAGTCTTTTGCCGGGATGCGCCTTCAACGAGAGCGATCATGCGGTCGAGGAACGTTTCGCCGGGATTGGAAGTGATGCGCACGCGGATTTCGTCGGAAAGCACGCGTGTGCCACCGGTGACCGCGGAGCGGTCGCCGCCGGACTCGCGAATCACCGGAGCGGATTCGCCGGTGATCGCGGACTCGTCAACCGAAGCGACGCCGTGGATGACTTCGCCGTCGCCGGGAATGAATTCGCCCGCGGAGACGAGAACTTCATCGCCGGCGCGGAGTTTCGAGCTGGCGACAATTTCGAAGCAGCCGTCCGGGCGCACGCGGCGAGCATCGGTTTCGGCGCGCGCCTTGCGCAGCGTATCGGCCTGGGCTTTGCCGCGGCCTTCGGCCATGGCTTCGGCGAAATTGGCGAAGAGCACCGTGAACCAGAGCCAGAGAGTAATCTGAAGGCCGAAGCCAAACTCGCCGCCATGATGAAGAGTGTCGCGGACGAGTTGCAGCGACGTGAGCAACGCGCCGACTTCCACAACGAACATGACGGGGTTCTTGATCATGAGCCGGGGATGCAGCTTGCGGAAAGAATCGGCGACCGCGGTCTTCAGGATTTTGCTGTCCATTAGGGCTTTCGATTTGACTTGCGAAGAGCGTTCCATGGTTTTTTCAGAAAGCCTTTCCGGAGAGCATCAAGAGGTGCTCGAGGATGGGACCGAGGCTCAACGCGGGGAAAAACGTGAGTGCGCCCACAATTAGAATCGTGCTGACAAGCAGGATTGTGAAAAGCGCTCCGTTGACAGGAAACGTGCCGAGGGAAGCCGGCGTTCTTCTCTTTTTTGCAAGATTGCCGGCGATGGCGAGGATCGGAATGACCACAAAGAATCGTCCGAGCAGCATGGCGATGGCGGTGCTCGTGTTGTACCAGAGCGTGTTGGCATTGAGGCCGCCAAATGCTGAGCCGTTGTTACCGACGCTGGAAGTATAGGCGTAGAGAATTTGCGAAAGGCCATGCGGGCCGGGATTGGAGATGCTGGAGGTGCCGAACTTGGCGACGACGGCGATGGCCGCGAAAACGAGAATCGTAAGCGACGAAATGAGTACGGACAGCATGGCCATTTTCACGTCGAAGGATTCGATTTTTTTGCCGAGGTATTCCGGAGTGCGCCCAACCATCAAGCCGGCGATAAAGACGGCGAGGATGACGAAGACCAGCATTCCGTAGAGTCCGGAGCCAACGCCGCCAAAAATGATTTCGCCGAGCATGATGTTGACAAGCGGGACCATGCCGCCGAGCGGCGTGTAGGAGTCATGCATGCTGTTCACTGCGCCACAACTGGCATCGGTTGTGGCCGTTGCGAAAAGAGCGGAGTCCGCGATGCCGAAGCGGACTTCCTTGCCTTCCATGTTTCCGCCTGGTTGCAAAGCGGTGGCAGACTGGTTCACCCCGGGGAATTGCGGATTCCCGGAAGCCTCGGCCCAGTAGGCCGTGGTGACGCCTGCCAGGAAAAGCGCGGCCATGGCACTCCAAACGGCCCACCCATGGCCCTGCGATCTGGTCATACGGCCGAGCGTATAGGTCAGGCCCGAAGGAATCGCGAAGATGAGAAACATTTCGAAGAAATTCGAGAACGGAGTGGGGTTTTCGAAAGGATGTGCGCTGTTGGCAAAGAAGAAGCCGCCGCCGTTCGTGCCGAACATTTTGATCACTTCCTGAGAAGCCGTGGGGCCGAGCGCGATGGTTTGCTGTGTCACGGTCTGCGTGACGGTTTTCCCATCCGGAGTCTGCGTCTGGACGGTTTGCGGTTCGACGAGTTGGACATTTGCATACGGCTTAAGGTTTTGCACGACGCCCTGCGAAATCAGCACCAGGGAGCCAACGAGAGAAACGGGCAAAAGCACCCAGAGGAAACAGCGAGTGAGATCCACCCAGAAGTTTCCGATGGTTTTCGATTCATGCCGCGCGACGCCTCGAATCACGGCGATCGCCAGAGCGATGCCGACGGCAGCCGAAACAAAGTTGTGATACGCGAGGCCGGCCATCTGCGTGAGATAGCTCATGGTGGTTTCCGGCGTATAGGTCTGCCAGTTGGTGTTGGTGGTGAAGGAGACCGCAGTATTCCAGGCGAGATCGGGAGGCACTCCGGTAAAGTGCTGCGGATTCCACGGAAGCCAGTGTTGCAAGCGCTCCATGAGATACAAAAGGATGAGTGACACGGCGCTGAAGAAAAGCATCGCGGCGCCGTATTCGGTCCAGCGCATTTCCGCGGATTCGTCAACTCCACAAATGCGGTAGACAAGCCGCTCCACGGGCCGGAACAGCGGATCGAGGAATGTCTTTTCGCGCTCAAAAACGCGCGTAAGAAAAACGCCGATCGGCTTCGTAAAAAGCAAAATGAGGAACAGGAAAAGGCCGATCTGGAACCAACCATTCGCGGTCACGGCTAGAACTCCTCCGGCTTCAACAGGGCGTACATGAGGTAACCGAAGAGAAGCAAACTAATGACGATGAGTGCAATGTTCTCAATCACCGGTTCCCCTTATCTCAGCCGTTCGCAAGCGCGGACGTAGCCGATGGAAAGTACGAAAAATAAGACCGTGGCCAGGGTAAACAGAAGATCGCTCAACGAGGTTTCCTTTTGCGAATGACGTGTTGCGTTTCCAGCTTTGCGTTGAACCGTTTCGCACTTGCAAAGCGCGGCGCGACGATTGTATCGCGGACGCAGTGCTTGCGTGCCGGCGAAACGCATCACTCGCCTGCAGCACCAAACGATTGGTTCAGCATGGAAAGCATAGCGGAGGAGTACTTAGGAAGGGATGAAGCGGACATAAAGATTTCGTGAGGGCAGGGAAAGCGGGAGTTGCCGTCGGACGCGGTTCGCAGAGCGTCAGTGGCGGTGGATATCGGGCGCGTATGTGATTTGCAAAGACGTGGTGAAGTTCTGCTGCGGACCCGGGGCGAGTAAGGGGAAGGTCCATTTTTCGTATTGCGCGAAGGCGCTGACGCTTAAAGAGCGCGCAAACCAAAAATCGGCGCGGAGAGAGGCATCGTTGATGGTGCCGCCGTTGGGAATCAGGTTGTTGTCCACTTTGACGTGGCGATAGCCGAATTGCAGGGAGTTTTTCGGAGTAAACCAGAAGCGGCTGCGCGCTTGAATGCCGGAGCCGTCGCGGCCCACCCAGTCGCCCATAAGCACGTGCCGGTTGGTGTACAGATCGTGGTAGTAGTTGTCCCAATAGATGTAGCGTCCCGGAACGTTTGTCCCGACGGTGTTGGTCAACGGAGCTTCGACACGTAGATCGAGCCGGGAAAGCCACGGAAAATGGGTGAGATAGATCCCTGGGATGATGCCGGCGCGGCGAGGCGCGGCGAGCGGGGAAGGATCGTCGGCGGAAATAGAATCGTTGTAGAGCGTGAGCCAGTTTCTGAGATAAGGAAGGCGGTAAGAAAAATCGAATCCACCGTCACGCTTGCCGGGGTCTTTCGCCGCGGGCTTGTTCACATAACTGGTCGCGCTGAAGTAGCTCCAAAAGACGCGGTACGGCGTGAGCGGGCGGCCGGCGCCTCCCACTTCTACCGTGCGCGTGAAGCCAAACTCAAGATTTTTGGTCGGCTTGAAACTGATTTTCTCGCCATGGAAATATGGCGCGGGCGAGAGAAGGTTGCCCTGGAGGCGGCCAAAGAAGGCGTCCCATCTCATGGGGCCGAGGAAGTGGCCGATCGAGGGTAGTTCGAACGGAGAGACGCGGTCGATGTGGAGCATGCGGACGGGCGATGCGTTGTCAGAAAAAAGGAGCGCGCCGCCTTCGTCGGGACTCCACCACCGACTTTCCTGGCCGTAGCTGAGCTGCCAATTCGCGAGGTTCAGACCGACGTACGCGTCCAGAAGGCGGGCTTGATTGCGCTGCGGTTGCGGAGTGGCAGCTAGGCCGGGATTGTCGTCGATGGTGTCAATTGCGTTTTGAACGGTGAGCGAATTCTCCGGGCCTGAAGGGGCGTGCTGAAATTCGCCGCGAGCGTACACGACCCAGCGTCCGGCAGTGGCCCAGCCGGAGAATCCATCGGCGGAATTGAAGCCCTGCTGGAACGGGCGACCGAAATCATTGTAGAGCGTTTGGCCGAAGTGGTAGCCATCGGTGAGCGGCGGCCCGGAAATATCGGTGAAGCGGGCGTAAACGGACTCGAGTTGAATTTGCGTGTTGCTACCGCCAGCGAGGAGCGACAACTCGGAAGCGAACTCGTGTTGCAGCGAATCGTAAACGCGCATGGTTACGGAGCCGGGAGCGCTATCCCGGAGCCGGTCGCTGGCTTCGGAAACGAGCCGCGCACATTCGAGCCGCGTCCACGGCCGCATTCCGAGAATAGCGTCGGTAATGGCGCCTGAGGCAATCAAGCGGTCGAGGAGCGGGTATACCCAGCTATCGAGAGGAACGTAGGGCGAACCCATTTGCGGCGGCAGACGGTCAGTGGGAGTGGCCGGAGTATCGGACAAATCCTCGGCGATGCCGCCATCGAGTTCCTTGTTGTGGCGCGCACGATAGACTTGCCAGCCCGTCAGCCAGCCGACGCCGCTCCCGACAAGGACATCGGAAGGGAAGTGCCGCTGGGCGCGCACACGCGCGAAAGTGACTGCCCCGGCCGCACCGTACGCGAGAATTTTGGTCAGCGGGCCAGGGTATTCGTGAGTGAGGACGCTGGCAATGGCCCAGGAGGTCGAGGCGTGGCTGGAAGGAAAAGAATTGCCGCCTTGAAAAAATCTGCCGCGGAAAAGATCGGCATCCGGGCGCTCCCTGCCGAGAGCGTAGCCGACAGATGTGGTGACGAAAAGCGCGTCGAGGGCGGCTTCCCCGCTCAGCACGCCGGATTCGCGCTTGTGTTCGTCATGCGTAACGCGTCCCAGAAGATACAAACCCGCGCCGGAGCTGGCCAATGCAGCCACGCCGTAGTTCGAGTAGTTGTTGTAATGATTTAGGGTGGCGGGCACGCCGCCCAGATGCAGGTTTGCGTCACGATCGGTGACGACGAAGCCGGCGGTGACGCCAGCAAAAGGAACAAGCCAGGTCGCCTCGCCGAAACGGATGTGCGCGGGGCTCGTCCAGATCGCTTCCTGATCGCGCGCGAGATTCTTAAGAAAAGTGCCGCCGAGTTTATTTTCGCTGGCGGAATCGCGGGGCACGTTGCCAGCGCGTTGATTATTGTCTTCGTTGGTTTTGCCTGAAGAAGACTCGATGTCCGGTCGCGGCCGTTCGGATGAGCCGTTTTGCTGGGATTGCGCGCGAGCGATTCGACACGTCGCGCCAGTCAGACTGATGGTGACGCTAATGAAAGTGGGCCAAAGGATTTTACGCATGGTAGTGCCGCCGAGAACCAGCTAACACGCAGAATGGGCAGGCAAATTGAGGGCCAGCGAGGCGGGGATGAATCGTGGATGCAATTCGCTGAATTTCCTACAATTTGTCGATGAATTTCATGTAAGAACGAAACTGCAAAAGCGAAGCAAACGCGAAACAGGAATGGCAAGACAAGTTTGTTCCAAAATGGGAAGGGTGGAAGGTGACGGGATTCTGCGCGGAAAAGCTACACAGGCAGCCGCAGCTTCGCTTCGCAGCCGCGCGCGTCGCGACGATTTTCCAGGGTTAGCGTGCCGCCATGTGCTTCGGCGATTTGCCGACTGAGGACCAGGCCGATGCCCGAACCGCCCTGTTTGGTAGTGAAAAACGGAACGAACAAGTTGGCGGTGTTGGGAAGTCCCGGGCCATCGTCGATGACGGAAACTTCAAGGTGACGGCTGAAACGGAACCAGGTGACCTGCACGCCGCCGCCGGTTTCGTGCGCGGCGTCGGCGGCGTTGTGAATCAGATTGATGAGCAATTGCTCGAGTTGGTCGGCGTCGGCGGAGATGACCACGGGAGGGCCTTTTTTCAAGCGAACTTTCGCGCGGGATTCGAGACTGCCGACGCGTGTAATCAATTCTGTGACATTGACAGGCGCGAGCTTAGGCTGCGGAAGCCGGGCTAGTTTAGCGTACGCGGCCATGAACCGGCCGAGAGCTTCCGTTCGCGAGCGGATGATGCCAATGCCGCTGCGCATGTCTTCCATGATGGAGGTGGCCGCGGGCGTTTGCAGCTCGGGGATGGAAGACGTGGCGGAGAGGCCGCTTTCCAGACTCTGCGCGACGGATTGAATCGGCGCGAGCGAATTGTTCAGTTCATGGCCTAACACGCGGATCAAGCGCTGCCACGCCTGGCGCTCTTCGTCGCGAAGCGCGCGGCTCAAATCGCTGAGCACGACGAGTTGATGGGGAAGGCCGCCCTGGCGGAATTCGCCGCGGCGCACGCCCCAGCGGCCCGAGCCGCCGGGAAAGCTCAATTCCATGGTGGCGGCAGACTCGCCTTCGAGGCACTTCGCGAGTCCGAGGTCGGCGGCGGTCAGTCCGAGAAGCCGTTCGCTGGGCCGAGCCATGAGGCGTTCACCGGCGCGATTCACGAGGCGAAGCTGCGAGAAGTTGTCGAAGGTGAAGATGGCGACGTCAATTTCTTCCATGACCGCGCGGAGCAGTCCGGTTGCTTCGAGCGCGCCGAGGCGCTGTTCGCGCAGAGTTTCACTGAGGGCGTTGACCTCGAGCATCACTTCGCCGAGAGCGTCGTTGGAGCTGGCGTCGCGCGCGCGGAACGAAAAATCCTCTTCGCGCATCGCGGAGAGCAAATTCGAGAGCGTTTGCAACGAAAATACGACGCGTTGATGCAAGGATAGAGCGAAGCCAAGCCAGAGCGATACGACGAGAAAGGTGAGAGTCCAGGCGGCGCGCGGAGAATGCGTTCCGTTCCAGAGCAACATGAGAGCGATGACGGAACCGGGCAGTCCTGCTGCCAGCGCCAAGAGTTGGATGCGGCGCTCGTACGTCAAGCGTTTCATTCGAGTCCGTGTTTTTGGAGCCGGCGATACATGGCGCTGCGGCTGAGGCCGAGAGCCTTGGCGGTCTGGCTTACGTTTCCGTCGTGACGCGCCAGCGTGCGCTGGATCAAGTGGCGTTCGACTTCGTCGAGGCTCATTTCCTCGAGCCTAACGGCGCTGCCCGTCGAACCGGTGCGTAAACCGAGATCGGCGGAGCGCACGAGCGGTCCCTGCGCGAGAAGTACGCCGCGCTCGACGGCGTGATCCAGTTCGCGGACGTTGCCGGGCCACGGATGCTCGAGGAGAATCTGCGTCGCGCCGGGATCGAAGCCGGAGATACTTTTGCGGTAACGCTGCGCGTAGCCGCGCAGGAAGTGGTGAGCCAGCAAGGCGATATCCTCGCGGCGATCGCGCAACGGCGGGAGTTGAATTTCGATGGTGTTCAGGCGGAAGAGCAAATCCTGACGGAAACGACCGGCGGCGGCTTCGGAAGTGACGTCGGCGTTGGTGGCTGCGAGCACGCGCACATTGACGCGACGGGTCGTCGAGGAGCCGACGCGCTCGAGCTCACCGGTTTCGAGCACGCGCAGGAGCTTGGCCTGAAGATTCAGCGGGACGTTCGCAATTTCATCGAGAAAGAGCGTGCTGCCCTCGGCCAGTTCGAACCGGCCGACGCGGTCGGTGCGCGCGTCGGTGAACGCGCCTTTTACGTGGCCAAACAATTCGCTTTCGAAGAGGCCTTCGCTCAGGCCACCCGCGTTCACCGTGACCATGGGCTTTCCAGTGCGCGAAGAAAGGGCATGAAGTGTTTGCGCAACAACTTCTTTGCCCGTGCCGTGTTCGCCGGTAATTAGAACGCTGGCATCGGATGGGCCGACACGGCCAATTAGTTCAAGGACCGGCTGCATCACGGCGGATTCCGCGATGAGCGTCGGGCGCTGCTCCGCGCGAAGGAGGCGGTTTTCGGCTTCGAGGCGCGAGGCGTGGCGCAGCGCGTTCCGCAAATCTATCTGCGTGCGAAGGATGCTCAAGAGGCGCGCGTTGTCCCAGGGCTTCTGGATGAAGTCGCGTGCGCCGCGGCGCATCGCTTCTACGGCGACCTCCACGCTGCCCCAAGCGGTCATGACGATGACCGGAAGCGTAGCGTCCGTGGACTGAAGGTTGGAGAGCAAGTCGAGGCCTTCCTGGCCGGAAGTGGTATCGCGCGCGTAATTCAAATCAATCAGAACGGCGTCAAATTCGCGCGCGCCGATGGCGGCGAGCACTTCCGTGGGTGACGCGGCCATCTGCGTTTCGTAGTTCTCCCGCTTCAGCAAGAGCCGCAACGCGTCGCGAATGTCCGCCTGATCGTCGGCCACAAGGACGCGATACGGATGGTTCGATGGGTTTTTCATTCGAGTTTGAAATTCGCTCTATCGCCGGGGCGCGCCGCATTTTCTGAATCTCTCGCGCGGCCACAAACGCATTTAGCCGACCTTTGCCGCCGTCGAGTTCTCACTTACAACCCAGCCATCCTTCAACTGCACGATGCGATGACCATAGGAGGCGTTCTTTTCCGAATGCGTCACTTGAATGATGCTCGTACCGGCCTCATTCAGCCGCTTGAAAAGCTCCATAATCTCCTCGCCCTGCGCGGAGTGGAGGTTGCCGGTGGGCTCGTCCGCGAGGATGAGCTTGGGACTTTGAATGACGGCGCGAGCGACGCCGACGAGCTGTTGCTGCCCGCCGGAGAGCTGATTGGGGAAGAGATCTTTTTTGCCGACGATGTTGAAGCGGTCGAGGATATCGCAGACGAGGCTGACCCGTTCCTTGTGCGGAACGTTTTTGTAGGAGAGCGGAATTTCGAGGTTCTCAAAAACGGTGAGATTGTCGATCAGATGGTAGCTTTGAAAGACGAAGCCGATATTGGCCTTGTGAAGTTCGTTGCGCTTCTTGACGTTGAGCCGGTGCACGGGCTCGCCGTTGAAGTAGTACTCGCCGGTCCAGGCGCCGTCGAGCATGCCGATGATGCTAAGAAGCGTGGATTTCCCTGCTCCCGACGGGCCCATAAACGTAACAAACTCGCCGGGCTGTATCTCGAGACCCACGCGCCGCAGGACGTAGAATTTGCTGCCGCCGGCTTCGTACACCTTTTCCAGGTTGCGCAACTGAATCAGAGGTTCCACTCTCGCTCCTTGCGCGTTACTCAAATGACGCGCGAATAGTCAATTCGTTTCGAGACTACCACAATTGAACTGGCCAGAGCTTGCCGGCCCTGGAGAGCAGCCATCCCTGGACGATTTGGGGACAAACTCCGAATTATGCTTGCTAATCCGAGCCAAAGACGCGTGCTACTCGTGACGCAGCGCGGCGATGGGATCAAGTCGAACGGCGCGCCGCGCGGGAAGATAACACGCCAGCGTGGCGAAGGCAGCAAGCAGCAAAGGCAGACCTACGAACGCCACCGGATCGGCGACCTTCACGCCAAAGAGCAGACTCGAAAGGGCGTAAGCAAGCGCGAGAGCGATCGGCAAGCCAATCGCGAGCCCAACAATCGTCAGCAGGATTCCGCTGCGCATTACCATGCGGAGAATGTCGCCCGCCTGCGCTCCCAGCGAAACGCGGACGCCGATTTCATGCGAGCGTTCGTTGACGGAATACGACATTACGCCGAAGATGCCGACGGCAGCGAGAACCAGCGCAATGGCGCCGAGGACGGCCATCATGGTTGCCACATAGCCGATGCCGATGATGGACTCTGAAATTACGCGGTCCATCGGTTTGATGTTGTAGAGAGGCAAATCGGGGTCGACGGCGGCGATCTGTGTGTGCACCGGGGCGATGAATTGAGTCGGATTCCCCGAGGTGCGAAGCAAGACGGTGGTGTACAAGGGAGGCGCTTGGCGGTACGTTCCGTAAATCGTGGGGACGTCCTCTTTGTTGATCCAACTGTAGTGCACGTCGCTGACTACGCCGACAACGGTCCACCAGGGATGCTCGGAAAAAGCGTTGTCCGACGCGTCCGTGGGGTTGCGGCCGATGCTGACGTGATTGCCGAGCGGATTGCGGTTGCCAAAATAGCGGTGTGCCAGGCTTTCACTTATGACCACAACTCTCGAAGAGTCGGCACCGTCGTAATCGCCGAGGAGGCGCCCATTGCGAAGCGCGATATTCATTACGCCGAAATAGTTGGGCGTGACGTTTTCTATGATGGCATCTTGTACGTCGCCGCGATTTTGCGTGGGTAGCTCGCGGATGGAAAAGGACTGCGTGCCTACGCCGCCCCCGTCGGAATATGGCAAGTGCGTCACGAGCGACGCGGATTGTATGCCGGGAAGAGAATTGAGCCGCTGAAGAATTTCTTCACTGAAGACCAGGCGTTGCGCAGGCTGAGGGTACTGCTTTTCGGGAAGCATGAAGTTCAGCGTAAGGAGCGTGCGCGGAGTGTAGCTCTCGGTTACATTCACGAGGCCTTGAAAGTTTTTTACCAGCAGGCCCGCGCCGACGAGCAAGACAAGGGCCGCCGAAATTTCGGCGACTACGAGAGCGCTACGCAGGCGTGCGCGCAAGCGGCTAACGGTCGTGCCGCGGCCGCCTTCACGCATTGGATTCGAGAGGTTGGCGCGAGAAGCCAGCAGCGCGGGCGCAATTCCGGAAACGACTCCGCTGAGCAACACGGCAAGCAATGTGAAGACAAACGCGTTGGAGTCGAGACTTATCGTTCTCCAGCCGGCGATGAATTTAGCCACGTCCGCCGGCATGTGCGACAGAATCATCCAGATGGCCCACTGGGCGACGAACAATCCGAGAACGGCTCCGCCGGCGGAGAGCATGACGCTTTCGGTGAGCAATTGGCGCACGACGCGCCAGCGCGTTCCCCCGAGCGCCGCGCGCACGGCAAACTCGCTGTTCCGGCTGGTCATGCGCGCGAACTGCACGTTGGCGACGTCGGCGCAGGCGATGAGTAAAACGAAAGCCACCGCGCCCATCAGCAAGAGCGTGTATTGGCGGGTGATCGTGCCGGTCATGAAGCGCGGCAGGGGCATGGGATTGAGCACCCAGCCTTTGTCCGTATCGGGATAGGCTTCGGCCTCGCGCTGCTGTATGCCGCGCATTTCCGCGGAAGCACTCTCGAAGGAGACGCCGGATTTCAGCCGGCCGAGAACCCAGAGCCAGCGGCTGTCGCGGCGCTCACGATCTTTGGTTTCGATATAGAGCGGAAGCCAGGCCTCGGCGGGCATGGGGAAATCAAAGCCCTTGCCCATGACCCCGACGACGGTAAAGTCTTTGCCGTCAACCTTGACGTTTTTTCCGATGATACTAGGATCGGCAGCGTAGCGCTGCTCCCAAAGCGCGTGGCCGAGGATAATCTCCTGACTTTTGCCGGACTCTTCTTGGCCTGGTGCGAACCCGCGCCCTAGTTGAGGACGAACGCCGAGCAGCGAGAAGAAATTCCCGGTGACATCAAACACCTGGACTTTTTGCGCGGTGCCGTCGCCGGTCAGGTTTACTGCGTCCCAGGCGTACGCGCCCATATCCTCGAAGGATCGCGACTGCTTTCGCCAACTGAGAAATGACGCTGGAGAATCGCCGTTCATGTCGACGTTGTCTTGCGGACGAGCCTCGACGAGCGCGACGATCTTGTCCGCGCCCTCGAACGGCGCGGGATGCAAGAGAAACGCCTCCGCCAAGCTGAACATGGCCGTGTTAGCGCCGATGCCCAGCGCGAGTGCAAGCACGCACGCCGACGTAGTGAGCTTGTGCTTCGCCAGCATCCGCACGCCAAAGCGGATGTCCTGCCAAAGATTTGTCATGGAGCGCCCCTGCGCGCGCCGGGGTTATGCGCCGACTTGCGCTTCCTTGGTCTCTTCGACGATGCGGCCGTCAAACAGGTGAATGGTGCGTTCGGCGAAGTTCGCGTAGCGCTGGTCGTGGGTCACCATGCAGACCGTCGCGCCGTTGCGGTGCAAATCGCGGAGCAGTTCCATGACGGCTTCGCCGTTCTTGGAGTCCAAGTTTCCGGTTGGCTCGTCGGCCATCAGGATGAGGGGATCGCCGACCAACGCGCGGGCCACCGCAACACGCTGCTGCTGACCGCCGGAGAGTTGCGACGGATAGTGCCGCAGGCGGTGGGCCATTCCGACGCGTTCGAGAGCGTTTTGCACCTTTTGCTTGCGCTCGGCAGAACTCGTGCCGCGATAGGTGAGCGGCAATTCGACGTTCTCGTACACCGTCAGATCGCCGATGAGGTTGAACGCCTGGAATATGAAGCCGATTTCGCGGTTGCGGATGCGTGTACGCTCGCTGATGGTGAGCTTTGCCACCGGCTGATTGTTTAGCATGTACATGCCATCGGTTGGCGAGTCGAGCAAGCCCAGAATCGAAAGGAGCGTGGACTTGCCGCAACCCGAAGGTCCGGCAATCGAGATGTACTGCCCACGCTTGATTTCGAGGTGGATCTCCGAGAGCGCATGGGTCTCCACTTCGTCCGTATAGAAGACTTTCTTTACGCCTTCCATCTTAATGAGTGTGTCTGACATTTCTTCTCCTTATCCGTTATCTCATCGAAATCCGTGCTGCAAACTCGCTGTCCTGCCCCCGGCCAACTACGATGCAAAACTCGTTTGTTCACTCATATCTTAACGCCACCAGCGGATCCACGCTTGCGGCGCGTCGCAGTGGCAAGAACGCCGCCGCCAACGCGACCGTCGCGATGGCGATCAACGCGCCAGCCACGGTGAGGAAAGCAAAAGTCTTGACTCCGTACAACATGGAATCAACTACTTTTCCTAGACCGTACGCCAAGGGCAATCCAGCCAGAACTCCGATGCCTACCAGCGTCGCGACATCTTTCAGCACCATGCCTCCGACGCTTCGCACGTCCGCACCAAGAGCCATGCGCACGCCAATTTCGCGGGTGCGCTGCGTAACAGTGTAGGCCAATAAGCCATAAATTCCGATGGCTGCCAGCAGCGCCGCGAGGACTCCGAAGATTTCCGCGAGAACCGCGACCAGCCAGTCTCCGGCAAGCTGGCGGCTCACTTGCTCCTCAAACGACCGCACGTTGTTTACCGGCAAACTGGAATCGAGATCGGCGACGATTTTGTGCACCGCGCCTGCGAGTGCCGCATCGTCACCAGCGCTATGCACGTAGTACGTCAATGCGCCCAGATTTGTTTCCTGCAAATAAGGGATGTAAACGAACGAGGTGGGGTCTTCCTTGACGTCGGAGTGGTGGCTATTCTTCACGACGCCGACGATTTCCATGTCGAGCGGCGAGGAGCTCCCGCCAAATTTCATGCGCTTGCCGAGAGCGTTTCCGCCCGGAAAAAACGTCTTCACGAAGGTTTCGTTCACGATCGCGACTTTCGGGCTGGTGGTGCCATCGGCGCGCGTGAATTCGCGGCCGCGCAGGAGAGGAATGCCCAGGTTCGAGAAATGCCCCGGCCCGATGGCGTTGCGGAGCACGTGGCGGGTGCCCGCTTCGGCGGGCGGTTCGCCTTCCACCGTCACGTTCGAGCCGCGGTCGCTATTTGTCAGCAGCGCTTCCTCCACGCCGCTCAGCGAAATCACACCCGGCAGCGCAGAAATGCGATCTTCAAGCTGCTGGAAGAACGCGAAAGAACGCGCCTGATCGTAGCCGTTCAGAACCGGGGCGACTGTAAATTGCATCACGTGCGTCGTGCGCATGCCAAGGTCAATGTGCTGCACGTTAAAAAGGCTCCGCGCGAAGCCGCCGGCGCCGGTGATGAGGAGCAACGTCAACGCCACCTGGCAAATGACCAGTCCCTGGCGCACACGAGTTTGTGAGGCGGCGGAGGAAATTGCTCCAGCCTGTTCCTTGAGCGTGGTAACGACTTCGACGCGCGTAGCGCGAAACGAAGGGACCACGCCGAAGAGAATGCCGCAGACCATCGCCAAAGCCGTCGTAAACACCAGCACAGGCACGCTGAGACCGCCGTAAAGCCCATCCGCAATCCCGTTTTCCGCCGCAAAGCGGACAAGCGCGGCGCTCGTCCAACTGGCGAGCGCGAGGCCCGTGAGTGCGCCAAGAAGGGACAGAAGAAGCGACTCAATCACCAGCTTGCGAACGAGGCGGAAGCGGCTTGCGCCGAGGGCGATGCGGATGGCGATTTCACGCCGGCGCGCCGCGCCGCGTGCCGTGAGGAGTCCTGCGACGTTGGCGCAGGCGATGAGCAGCACTACGCCGACCAGGCTCATGAGCGCGAGCAATTCATGGCCGGTTCCTTGTTGAAGCAGCGGGCGGCCCTTGGCGCCATCCCGCAAAATGATTTTCTTGGCCAGGAATGCCGCGCGTTGCGAGTCATTCCAGCCCGATTGCAGCGGTGCTTCATCGCGAAGGAGTGCACTGTAAACCGGAGCTAGCCCGGCCGTGGCGCGTTCGCGCGTCATCTCCGGCTTAAGCCTGCCGATAAGTTTGATCCAATAATCTTTGTGGTTGTCTAACGTTACCGGCCGCGGACTGAGCACGGTCACCATCGTGATGGGAACGTAGATCTGCGGAATGAAGCCCGGTTGAATGCCGTCAAATCCCGCCTGAACGACGCCTACGACGGTCATGGGGCGATTATCCACGAGCACGGTCTGATTCAAAACGGAGGCGTTGCCGCCGAAACGGTTTTTCCAATAAGCGTACGACAGCAGGATTACTGGGCTGCCGCCGGGATTTGCGGTGTCGGCAGGTTCAAAAGTTCGTCCGAGCGCGGCGCCCACGCCGAGCGCATCGAAATAGTTGCCGGAGACGACGTTGCCCTGCGCCCGCTCGGTCTGGCCGTGAAATGTGACGTTGGCAGAGGTCGTATCTATGGCTGCGAGGCCGGCGAAAACGTCGTTATGGTCGCGCAGATTCAGGTACATCGGATAGGAGAACGATTCCGCGCCGTCTTCGCCTGGCGGGGCGTTTTCGTCGGAGCTTACATGGCCCTGGCGTGGTCCGGGTGAGTAGAGAAGAACGAGCTGTTCGGGATGCTGGACCGGAAGCCGCTGCAGCAGCACTTGGCGAAGAATGGAGAAAATGCCGCTGTTCGCGCCTATTCCTAACGCCAGCGTCAGGACTGCAGTCGCTGTGAAGCCAGGATTCTTCAGCAGCGTGCGAAATCCGAAGCGAATGTCTTGCCAAAGGTTCTGCACGGGATTATGCCCCGCAACCCACTTGAACTGACAGGCGATCAAAAGTGTTATTCATAGCGCAGCGCCTCGATGGGATTCACGCGCATCGCGCGGCGCGCGGGCACCCAAGCCGCCGCGAATGCGGCGACGAGTAATACCGCGAGCGCCGCCGCGACCGGCCAGGGATCGCGCGCGGAAACCTGGAACAACAAGGATTGCACGAGCTTCACTGCGTACCAGCTTCCGAGAATTCCAACAACTGCGCCGACGGCAGTCCACTGCGCGACGTTGGCCATGACCAGTTTCCAGATGGCTTGTGGCGAAGCGCCGAGCGCCATACGTACGCCGATTTCACGAGTCCGCTGCGTGACCAGGAAGCCGACCACGCCATAAATTCCGATCGCGGCCAGGAGTAGTCCTGACGCGGCGAAGAAGCTTAGCAGCAGCGCGTTGAATCGCGGCCCAGCCGAGAGCTTGCCGACGCGCCGGCTCATCAATTCCATCGAAACGGGCACGCTCGGATCCAGGCTGGCGGTTTCTTGCCGCACCCAGCTCGCAACGGTTTCCGGATTCATCGGCGTGCGCAGCGTAACGTATCCCACTCGGAAATATCCGTCCGGGTCCACTTTCCACGGAACGTAATACTCTGGGTCAGACGCTTGGGAAAGCCCGTTGTTTCTGACATCGCCGGAGATTCCCACCACGGTCTTCCAGGGTTCGGTCGGGTCAAGGCGAAGGACTTTGCCGAGGGCGTCCTCACCTGGGAAGAGCCTGTTCGCCAAGGTCTGGCTAAGAATGATGGGCGATTCACTGGACCCGCGGTCCTGATCCTCGAATGACCTGCCGCTGACGATCGGTATTCCGAGGGCAGAAAAGTAACCCGGGCTTACCGACCGCCAAGCGACCATTCCACCGGTACCCTCCGGAGGTATTGGCTTGCCGGGGATCTCGATTCGCGAGTAGATTCGGGCTTGGACTCCGCCGTACGGTGGAAGCGTGTCGCTGATGCCGATGGCCATCACGCCGGGCATTTGGCTCAAACGGGATTGGAGCTGATCGAAAAATGCCACTTGGCGTTGCGAATCGGGGTACCGGTACTGCGCAAGCGCAATCTGCGCGGTAATGACGCTTTGCGCGTCCATCCCGAGTGACACGCTCTGTAATCTCCAAAGGCTTTGTAACAACAATCCGGCACCCGTCAGCAACACTAAGGACACAGCAACCTGCGACGCAACAAGTATTTGACGAAGAAACCCGCGACTTGTCTGGCCGGCATCCTTCCCCGCGAGCAACTCGGGCGCGGCTTTGCGCGTAACAGGGGCCAGGCCGAACAGCACTCCCGACACGAGAGAGACCCCCAGTGTAAACAGCAAAACGCGGACATCCAGGCCGGCTTGCTGCAAACGGGGAATCCCTTCCGGTGCAATGGATTCAAAGAGTTGCAATAGGGAATACGCAACCCAGCAGCCCAAGGTTCCCCCGATGAGCCCCAGCAAGAGGCTCTCGGTCAGGGTCTGCTGGATCAATCGCGACGAACTTGCACCCAGCGCCGCGCGGACTGCCAGTTCCCTTTGGCGGCTGGTGGCGCGCGTTAGAAGGAGATTCGCGACGTTGGTGCACGCCACTAGCAAGACCGCCAGGACCGAAGCGAGGAGAATCCAGGACGCGAGCTTGGCGTCAGAAACTTGCCGGTCACGGAGCGAGCGCACACTGAGTCGCACTTCCTTGCGGAATTGTGGCGGAACGTATTGCAAGGATTTTTCGAAAAGGGGCGCCAGCGCGGCCTGCGACTGCGCAATGGTCACGCCAGGCCTGAGCCGCGCGTAGGCGCGGAGCACCGGTTGCGGACCGTTTCGCTGCAACGCAGCTTCATCCAGGGCTTGCGGCAGAAGCATGTCCACTTTGCCGAGCGTGGGCATCTCGAAATTCGCGGGCGAAACACCGATGACCGTTGTGGGGCGGCCGTCAAGCGATACGGTCTTGCCGACGATTGCGGAATCGCTCGCGAAGCGCGACTTCCACAAACCAAAGGTAATCAGTGCCACGCGCGGAGCATGCGGGCGATCCTCTTCCGCGGTGAAATTCCTGCCGAGGATAGGCTGAATACCGAACGTAGGAAGAAACGTCGATTCCACCAGCGCGCAGTTCAGCCGGACTGGATTTTGTTCCGTCAAATCGCAATCGGCACCGCCCGGCGTAAGCGTAGCCATGGACTGAAACGGCGTCTGCACGGCGCGCCACTCGACGTAGTCTTTTGCGAGCATGAACTCGCGCGGCTCAATGGGCGCAAACAAGCCGAAGACAACGAGTTGCTTCTCGTCCGGGTGGGGGAGACTGCGGAAAAGGATGCGATCCACCACGCTGAAGACCGCGGAGGTCGAGCCGATGCCAAGCGCAAGAGTCAGCACAGCGACGGCGGTGAACGCCGGCTTGGTGACCAGCATTCGCAACGCGAAGCGCACGTCTTGCCAAACGGATGAAGTCATCGTTTCCTGGTCACCTGTAAATCGCCAGCCATCGCTCGACAACTCATTCGTAGCGCAACGCCTCGATGGGATCCACGCGCATCGCGCGCCGCGCCGGAAGGTAGCAGGCAAGCAGGCCCACGAGGGTCAGCGTCACGACCACAACTAGAAATGTCAACGGATCCGTGGCGGTCACGCCGTACAGTTGAGTTTTAATAACCCGCGACAGAAAAAGCGCCCCGAGAATGCCAATGACAATTCCGGCCCCGGTAATTTTCAGGCCTTCCGTCAGAATGAGACCTAATATATCGGCCTTCGCCGCGCCTACCGCGACGCGCACCCCGATTTCATGCGTTCTCTGGGTCACGCTGTACAGCATTACACCAAAGAGCCCGACCACGGCGAGCAGCAAACCTGCAGCTGCGAACAAGCTGCACAATACGCTGGTAAAGCGCTGCTGCGCCACTGACGTTTCTACATAATCTTCCATGCGCTGGGCCTTGTAGATCGGCAGTTCCGGGTCCTGCTCCTTGACCACCGCGCGCATCGCAGAAACCAGTGCCAGTGGATCGCCTTGTGCGCGCACGACGATGTTCATAGCGCCAATGGGATTCTGGTCGTACGGCACGTAAAACTCTGGGTCGGGCGTCTGCCAGAGATTTCTGTGTTTGATGTCGGCAACGACGCCCACGACTTCGCATGGGATATCCGCCTTAGTCGAGGACATGCCCGGCGTGATGCGTTTTCCGAGTGGATCCTCACCGGGGAAAATCGTGCGCGCCAGGGTCTGGTTAATGATGATGACATGCGGAGCGGTGCGGTCATCGCGCGCATTGAACGAGCGTCCCGCCAAAAGCGGAATGCGCATGGTCTCGAAATAATCGAGGCCGACGGCGCGGATATGCGCGTGCGGCATATCGCTCTTGGCCATTGGCCGGCCCGCAATCGCGAAGGAGGTCCGCAGGGCGTCGCCCGAGAGCGGCAGCGGCATTACTGCGCTGGCACTCTCGACGCCGGGCACGTTGCGTAGCTTCGGCAGTAGTTGCTTGAAAAAGTCCGCCGACTGTTCGGGTTTGCCGTAACGCGGGTCGGGCAAATCGAGATTGAACGCCAGCAGCCCCTTGGGATCGAAACCCGGCGATTGGTGCAGCAAGTGGTAGACGCTCTCCGAGAGGAGGCTGGCGCCAACAATCAGGATGACCGCGAGTGAAACTTGCGACACGACAAGCAGGCCGCGCACGCGCGAATGGCCTATTCCTTCAGTCGCGGTGCGGCCTCCTTCTTTCAGCGCGCCGAACAAATTGAATCGCGACGCGTGCAGCGCGGGAGCCAACCCAAAGAGAATTCCGGTCGCTAAGGCAACGACCATCGTGAACTCCAGGGCGCGTCCGTCCACACTAGCCGATGCGAGGCGCGGAATCTTGTTTGCCGGAAGATTGGTCAGTGCGGCCATGCCCCACACCGCCAGCAGCGAGCCCAATGCGCCACCGGCGAGCGAGAGCAGCACGCTTTCGGTTAGCAATTGCCGCAGAATTCGTTTTTTACCCGCGCCAAGCGAGGCGCGAATCGCCATCTCGCGTTGCCGCGCTGCCGCGCGCGCCAGCAAGAGGTTTGCGGCGTTCGCGCAAGCGATCAAAAGCAAAAAACCGACCGCTCCGAGAACCATCAGAAGGGCGGGCCGGACGTTGCCAACCAGTTCCTGCATTTCTGGCTGCAGCACGAAACTCCAGTGGCCGTTCGTGTCCGGATATTGTTTCTCGAGCCGATCGCCGATCTCCGCTGACTCCGCGGTCGCCGCGGCGAATGGCACTCCCGGCCGAAGCCTCCCCATCACGCGCAAATAGTGGGAACCGCGCTCATTGAAGCTTTCCGAATCAACGGCGATGCTGGTCCACAAATCATTCGGTAGCGAGTCGAGTGGGAACTGGAAATCCGCGGGCATTACGCCCGCGACGACGTAGGATTTGCCATCGAGCACGATTTGGCGGTTGGTTATGTTGGGATCACCGCCAAATTTCGCCTTCCACAAGTGATAGCTCAGGAGCGCGACATGGCTTCCCGGCTTGTCCTCCGCTGCGGAGAATTCGCGGCCGAGAATCGGCGGGACGCGCAACACGTTAAACAAGTCGGCGGAAAAAATCCCCAGACTCAAGTGCAAAGGCTCGCCCATGCCAGTGAGTGTCACGGAACTCTCGTCGTACGCGGCCATGGCTTCAATCGATTTGCTTTGCGAGCGAAGGTCGGAGAAGTCCGGGTAGCTGTTGGCTTTTCCGATTTCTCCGCTTTGCAAATTGTGATGAAGAACGGCTACGAGGCTATCGGGTTCGGGAAACGGCAGCGGCTGGAGAAGCACGGCGCTCACCACGCTGAAGATGGCGGTGTTTGCGCCAATGCCCAGCGCAAGCGTAAGGATTACCACGGCAGCGAAGCCCGGTGCTTTCAAAAGCAGCCGTGTGGCAAAGCGGATGTCCTGCCAAACGCCCATCATTTCGTCCTCTCGACCACGAAGATGCTTCGACCTTTGCGGCTATTCATACCGTAGCGCTACGGTGGGATCCACTTGCATGGCGCGGCGGGCGGGGATGTAGCACGCCGCGATACCAACGAGCGCGAGCAATAGGGAGACGCCGACCAGCGTTAAGGGATCGCTGGGATTCACCTCATATAGCAGGCTGCGGAGCGAACGCATGATTGCGATGGCGATAGCGATCCCGAGTGTAGCGCCGCAAAATACAAGCAGCAGCCCTTCGCTGGCGACGAGGCGTAGCACATCCCGTTTTTGTGCTCCCAGCGCCGAGCGGATACCGATTTCGCGCGTCCGTCGAGCAACTTCGTACGCGAGCAAGCCGTACAGCCCAAGACAGGCGAGCACCAGCGCCAGCAGCCCGAACAAGCTGGACAAGCGCGCGAGGAGCCGCTCGTTGAAGAGGAGCCGTTCAATGCGTTCGGTCTGCGTTTTTATGTCGAAGATGGGCAAATTGTTGTCGAGGTCGGCGACGACTTTGCGAATGCCGGGAAGCAGCGCCTGCGGATTGATGGCGGTTCGTAGCGCAAAGTGCGCTCCGCCTTGTTTCAGCGGGACGTAAGCGGTCGGTGCGATTTCATCGCGCAAGTCGGCGTATTTCGTGTCGCCGACCACTCCCACGATTTGGTACTGGGCGTTATCCGCCCCGCCACCTACAATATGCAGGCCCAACGGCTGGCGATTCTCCAGATACTTTTTCACGAATGCGCGGTTGACTAGCGCGACGTCGAGCGTGGAATTCATATCTGTGGTCGTGAGCGCGCGCCCCGTCATCAGCGGGATTTTCATGGTTGCGAAAAAGTCCGGCCCGACGGCGAGCATCTGCGTTTCAACGGATTCTTTGCCCGTTTGCCCTTCCACCTTTACATCCGAACTCCATAAGCCGCCGTCGAGCAGCGTGTCCGACGAATAGCTGACGGTCGAAACTCCCGGAAGCGCGCTCAGGCGGGTCTGCATCTCGCGGTAAAGCGGCTCGATCTTTTCTTTGGTGTAGTAGCCGGTAAGTTCCGGGCTGATTGCAAATTGCAGGACATTGCGCGTGTCGAAACCCGGGTCAATTGCTTTGAGGTTCGAAAGCGAGCGCACGACCAATCCCGCTCCGGCCAGCACCACGACGGATAACGCGACTTGCGCCACCACCAGGCCGCTGCCGAGTCCAAAGCGCCGCCGCGACCCGAAACTGGATGCAGAAATGCTCCCGGCATTTTCTTTGAGCGCTGGCGCGACGTTTACACGGATGCTGCGCGCGGCGGGCGCGAGCCCGAACAAAACGCCGGTCAGTATGCCGACGGCGACGGTGAGACCGAGAACCCGCGCATCGGGTTCCGCGGTGATGAGCATCGTCGAGTAGCGGTTGGTAGTGATGAATGCGGCGAGCGCATTTGCGCCCCAGTACGCGAGAAGCGTACCGAGCGCCGCGCCCGCGCACGAGAGAAGAACGCTTTCCGTGAGCAACTGGCGAAGCACACGACCTTTCCCAGCGCCGAGCGCGAGCCGCACGGCCATCTCTTTCTGTCTTGCAGTCGCGCGGGAGAGCATGAGGCCGGCCACGTTGGCGCAGGAAATCAGCAGAAGGATGCCGACCGCGGTCATCAGGATGTAGAGCGGTCGCTCCAGCTGGCCGCGTACGCCGGAGAGCGCTTGCTGCGCCGGGACCAATGCGACTTCCGGTTGGTCTTCCGGCTTAAGAGTTTTTTCCGCGATCACTTCGTTGCGAAATACGAGGGTGGTTGCGGCCTCCGCTTGCTGGCGCGAGACGCCAGGTTTAAGCCGCCCGATGACCACGAGCCACCAGTTTCTTTCGTCGTCCGACCTTCTGCCCCACGGAATTCGCAGGGGAAGAAACTGCGAGAGCGGCAACCACATGTCTTGCGTGCGGCCGGGCGTAAGCCTGGTGAAGCCGGCGTCGGCGACACCGACGATGCTGAAAGGCACGCCGTTCAGCTTGATGGACTTTCCGACTGCCGCGGGCGAGCCCCCAAAGGCTGATTGCCAATACGCATAACTGAGAACTGCAACAGCTTCGGCGCCGGGCCGCTCGTCATCCGGTTCGATCGTTCTCCCAACTGCGGCGGGCACGCCAAGCGTTTGGAAGTAATCCCCGGAGACCAACTCGCCGCGCGCGATGCTTGCGGCGCCGTTGCCGCTGAGGTCAAGCTGAGCCGGCCCGGCAAACGCGCCGACGCTCGAGAAGACATCCCGCTGCGCGCGAATTTGCTTAAACACCGGGTAGGGGAACGAACAACTACCGGCGACGGTGGTAGTCCATTTCGTCCACTGGCAATCGCCAAAGCTGCTGGAACCTGCGTTCTGCGGATGGGCGTGTGCCGACCAGCGCAACACGACGAGTTCCTGCGGATTGTGGACCGGAATGGATTGCAGCATCACCGCGTTAAGCAAGCTGAAGATGGCCGTGTTGGCCCCGATGCCAAACGCCAGCGTCAGCACCGTCACGATCGTGAAGCCAGGATTTTTCGCGAGGAGTCGCAGGCCGTACCGCACGTCTTGCCACAGAGTATGCACTGGGCCTCCGCAAGGATAGCGGGATGGATTTACCGAGACTGAGTCATGAAACTCGGAACTCGTTAGCGGCCCAGCGCCGATGGACCTGTTAGTTCAGCCGGATGCGGTCGTATTGATCCCAGGCGGACATGTCGGAGAGGATGACCTTGTCTCCGACTTTCAGCCCATCCAGAATTTCGATCGTATTTACCGAGCTTCGTCCGAGCTTGACGTTGACGCGCTGAGCTTCCGCGCCATCGGGATCGATTTTGAAAAGGCCGATGGTGCTGTCGGCCTGTCCATGTACCGGCCTGCCGACATAGAGCACGTCTGTCAGATTTTCCAGGATGATGGTGCCGTCCACGCTTAAGTCCGGTCGCGCGCCGGCTGGAAGAGGATCGTCGATGGTTACGTCCACGGTGACGGTGCCGTTGATCACGGAGGGATCGACGCGCGAAACGTGACCGTTGACGATGCCGTTGCGCGTATCAATCGTCGCCTTCTGACCGGGTATCACGTCTTTCGCCTGCGTCTCGGCAATCTTTACTTCCGCACGGAGCTTCTTGGGGTCCGCAACGCGCGCCAGGTTCATACCGGGTGTCACATGCTGGCCAACTTCGACCGACAGGAGTTGCAGCACGCCGTCAATTCCCGCGCGGACGTGCAAAGCCTCGACCTGGCTCCTCTTCAACTCGTACAACGCTTTCATCTGCTCAACTTTTGCTTGTTGCGCGGCGAGTTTGGCGTTGCCGGAGTCTGTCGCGATCTTCGTGCGCTCCGTCTCAAGCTGCAGGCGAATCTTAAGCTGCTCCTCCTGAACGCGCGTCGTCTGCTCATTAAGCGAAGAATCCAGGCCTTCTTTCACCAGTTGGACCTTAACGTCGTGCTGAATCTTTGCCTGCTCATAGTCGCTGCGCACGGAGGCCTCTGTAGCCTTCTGGCTCATCAAGTCACTATTGACCTGAACTTTCAGGTTTTCGTAGTCGGCCTGAGCGCCTTTGAGTTGGTATTCCGCGTCGACAAAGTCTTTTTGTACGGTCGGATCGCTCAATTCCATGATGATGGAATTCGGGTGCACAATCGCAGGTGGGCGCAGCACCCATTTATCCACGTGTGCGTCTGTCTGTGCGGGAAGCCAGCGAATGTCTTCGGGAACAAGCGTGCCCAGGCCGCGGACGTCACGCACCAT